>Ga0163144_10000035_pt1 | contig 278719 bp, 220 predicted proteins | sample OliLak19BULKMAT1_FD_123175 | JGI IMG/M metagenome (GOLD analysis project Ga0163144, IMG submission 123175) | Freshwater microbial mat bacterial communities from Lake Vanda, McMurdo Dry Valleys, Antarctica - Oligotrophic Lake LV.19.BULKMAT1 | ecosystem: Environmental > Aquatic > Freshwater >... | reverse complement strand
CTGTGCCCAGATGGAGAATGCGGAGTCGTCATCCTTCGAGGTGGTCTCTGCGATGATGTAGTCGAATTGGTGCGAACTTCGGTGAATGAACTCTGACACTAGGCGTGATTTCCCCGCCCCGGCCTCCCCGGCGATCGTCACGAGCGTGCCCCGCAGATAGGTGACCGTCGATCTGGCTAGCGTCTGTAGTGTATCGAGCGCGGCCTTTCGGCCGACAAATGGAAGGTCGCTGTGAGTTGCAGCTCCTGCCGCGGGGTCAATGTGTAATGTCGTGTCGGCAATAAATCGATAGCCTCGACCTCTTTTAGATGTGATGAAACGAGGTGTAGAGGCGCTCTCGCGCAAGGCCTTCCGGAGCTCAAGGATACACATAGGGATGGTTGAGGGACTGATTCGTGATGAGTTCCAAACGCTTCGACGAAGGGTCTCGTGAGAGACAATCTGGTGCTTGTGCTCGATCAGGAATAGAAGTGCGTCGAGTGTTTTTCGTCCCATGGGTATCCGCTCTTGTCCGCGGAAAAGGCTCATCGCTTCGAGATCGATCCGAAAATCTGAGAAGCGTAACTCTCGCATGATTGTTTCCTTTGTAGGGTGAGCGTCGCGGCTGGCCGTAGTGGTTCGCGATGAGCAACGGCAAGATAACGTGAGAGGGAATGCCCCGGGGCGGGGGGAATCTCGGTTACCGGAATCCCGGAGCCATGTCACTTGTCTGGTTTTTCGGAATTGCTCCTACTTCAGTTGTGAGCGTAATGCTGCTTTGTGTCGCGCAGCTTTAGGTTAATTTTGATGTGCCTAGCGAACGGAGGTGTGTTTCCGCAGTCGTAGATGGCATGAAATTCGATCCCGCAAGAATCATTTGATACTCCGGAGCGAGATTGGCAAATTACTTGGTGGAAGTTGCGTGGGGTATGGAGGCTGCGAGTTCCTTTCTTGTTGATTCTTGAATCTGATGCAAAACTGACGAATGTGATGGCTAAGTCGCCTCAATTGGGAGGGTCTCTGCCTGCCGGACGAGTATTTCGGGCTTGGCCTTGGTCTCAGTTCCGTGAGCCATCGATGATGTTTCCGACCGGATTTATGTCTCAGCAATCCCCCGTTAGAGGCAAGCTCGCCGTCGAGCGAACTCCGACGGCGATCGTTGCGGGGGCTCGCGAGTGATAATGAGGCGGAGCTAGGGATCGCATACCTCATTTCAGGAGGGCAGCATTTTGGGGAGAACGTTGGTGAGCACCGGCCCATTTCGTCGTTGACATAGAGGCGGATGCGGAAAGGCATGTTCGTCGGTGGGCGTGGTTGTGGCCGTTGGGTGGTGATCGTGTTCGCGACTGTGCACATCGAGCTGAGGATCGCCGCCGAACGGACTCGCGGTCTACTGAAGACTTAACGGACAGGCAGGTTTCGGGCTTAGTGGTCAGTAAGGTCCGCCCCGTACGCGGCATGGTCGGCGAGGCGTCTGACCTCCGAATCTCTGAGAGAGAACAATCTGCTCGCTCATTAGAGGAAATCGTTTGCGCGATCATATCGAAGCCCGACTTCGGGAGGTGTTCTCGGCGACGCATGTCGTGGTCGTAGACGAGTCGCATCTTCATTCCGGTCATGCCGGCGCCAATAGCGGGGGCGGGCATTTTTTTGCGGTGATAGTGTCGGATCGGTTCGAGGGCCTGTCTCGAGTCAAGTCCCAGCAGCTTGTGTACTGGGCGATGGGGGCTTGGATGGGCAAAGAGGTCCACGCGCTCAGTATGCAGACGTTTACTCCGGAGGCTTGGCGCGCGTCAGTCGCGGGGAAGCGCTGAGCCGGAGATTTCATGGTTCCTTCTCGTCGGGCGTGTGCCGCGGGGCTCACGGCGCATGGCGGGATGCATTGCAGAATAAAGCGAGTCAACGGCCCCCCCGGAGGAGCCTTTATTTTTCGCGATCGATAATCCCAGTTCTCGCTCGCTTGCGCCCAGGAGAGTCCGATGTCCAAGCCCCTCGCTCCCCCCCTGATGTCCGAAGACCGCCTCTTCATCGCCGGCAAGCTCCGCCCCGCGACCGGGGGGAGAACCTTCGACAACATCAACCCCGCGACCGAGGAAATCCTCGGCGTCGCCGCCAACGCCACCGCCGCCGACATGCTCGAAGCCATCGCCGCGGCCCGGTCCGCCTTCGACGCCGGTACATGGACGAGCGATCCCGCCTTCCGAGCCCGTTGCCTCCGCCAGCTCCACGCCGCCCTGAAATCCCACGCCCCCGAGATCCGCGCGACGCTGCGCGCCGAAGTCGGCGCCTGCGAGATCTCCCTCGCCTCCGCGATGTTCGACATGGCCCTCGGCATCCTTCCTTATTCCGCCCATCTCGCGGAGACCTTCCGCTTCGAGTCCGATCTCGGGACGGGCAGCGATTGGGGCATGGCCTCGAAGCGCACGCTGATCCGCGAGCCGGCGGGCGTCGCCGCCTGCATCACGCCCTGGAACGTTCCGATGCAGGTCAATCTCGCGAAGGCCGGCCCGGCCCTCGCCGCAGGCTGCACGGTCGTCCTCAAGCCCGCACCCGATACGCCCTGGAGCGGCGCGCTGCTCGGCCGCCTCGTCGCCGAGGAGACCGACATCCCGGCCGGCGTCTTCAACGTCGTCAACACGGCAGACAACGCCGTCGCCCAGATCCTCGCCGAGGATCCGCGGGTCGACGTCGTCAGCTTCACGGGCTCGACCCAGGTCGGCCGCCTCCTGATGGCGCTTGGCTCGAAGACGATCAAGCGGGTCTTTCTCGAGCTGGGAGGCAAGTCGTCGTACATCGTCTGCGACGACGCGAACCTCGATGCGAACGCCGTCATGTGTGCGTTCCAGGCGACGGTGCAGTCGGGGCAGGGCTGCTCGATCAATACGCGCTTGTTGGTCCAGCGGCCGGTCTACGAGCAGATGATCGAGAAGGTGACGGCCTTCTATCGCACGATCCGCTTCGGCGATCCCGCGGACCCGACGACGCATATGGGGCCCCTCATCAATGCGAAGCAGCGGGATCGGGTGCTCGCCTACATCGAGAAGGGGCGCGCGGAGGGGGCCCGGCTGCTGATCGGCGGCGGACGGCCGGCGCATCTACCGAAGGGGTATTTCGTCGAGCCGACGGTGTTCGCGGACGTCGATCCGCGCTCGACGATCGCGATGGAAGAGATCTTCGGTCCGGTCCTCTGCATGATTCCGTTCGATACGGATGAGGAAGCGATCGAGATCGCGAACAACACGATTTACGGCCTGGCGGGGACGGTCGCGAGTCGCGACGTCGAGCGAGCGAGGCGGATTGCGCGGCGGATCCGATCGGGGGTGGTCAACGTCAACGGCGGGATCTACTACAACCCGTCGGTCCCGTTCGGGGGCTTCAAGCAGAGCGGGCTCGGCCGCGAGATGGGCGAGCTCGGCCTCGAGGAGTACACGGAGGTCAAGGTCCTCTGCGAGGATCTCTGATCGGGCCCGCCTCGGCGGGGCGATCGGGCCGGGCGACTGCGGGAGGCGATCGATCGATCAACGACGGACGAACGGTCGGCGAGGCACGGACTTCGCCGGGGAGACGACGATGAAGGACGTTCTGGGCTACGCGGGCAAGCAGGTCGTGATCACGGGGGCGGCTTCGGGCATGGGGGCGGCGGCGGCGCAGCTGCTCGTCGATCTCGGGGCGGAGGTCCATGCGCTCGACATCGGGGCGGTCAAGGTTCCGGTTCGCCAGGCGATCGCGACGGACATGAAGAGCAAGAGCTCGATCGATGCGGCGATCGCGCGCCTGCCGGGACAGATCGATGCGCTCTTCAACTGCGCGGGCGTGCCGCATCCGCCGTTCTCGGCCTTCGATACGGTCATGATCAACTTCGTCGGCCTGCGCCATCTGACCGATACGCTGATCCCGCGCATCCCGAGCGGCGGCGCGATCGCATCGATTTCGTCGACGGCGGGCATGGCCTGGAAGGGCAACCTCGAGCTCGTCCGGACCTTTCTTGCGCTCGAGCATTTCGATGCGGCGGAGATCTGGCTCAAGAATCCCCCGGCGTTGAACGCCGATGCCTATGGCTTCTCGAAGCAGTGCCTCATCGTCTACACGATGACCCTTGCCGGTCAGCTCGCGAAGCAGGGCATCCGAATCAACTGCATCAGCCCTTCGCCGACGGCGAGCGCGTTCATGGAGCAGCTGACGAAGCAGGTCCCCGAAGAGGCGGTCAAGCTCTTCTGTCCCTCGAATGGACGCTTTGCGGAGCCGGCCGAGATGGGGCGCGCGCTCGTCATGCTGAACAGCGATCTCGCGGGCTTCGTCAGCGGCGTCAACCTGCCGGTCGACTTCGGCTACTGCGGCGAGGTCGCGATGGGGCAGCGCGACAACCTGATGAACATCTCCTGAGTTGAGGTCCGCGCGAGGGGATTGAGTCGGTTCTCGGCGTCCTACTTGGGCGACCGACCTGGGCTTCGGTCTTGGGTCCTCTGTCCGCGACCGTCTTGCGCGTCGGGTCGATGGGTGGGGTCTACGTGTCGAACGGGCCGAGTCAGGATTCGGCCGTCTCGGCGACGGCGCCCGCCGAGTCCATCGAGGCGAAGGCCCGCGCGCGATAGGCCGTCATGTCCTTCTCGTAGACCTTCATGTCGAAGGCCGTGCGGTTGCGGAACTCGAGGAGCTTTACCCCCTTGGGCCCGGCGTGATAGGCGTAGGGCTGCTCGGCGGGGAGGAAGAAGCCGTCGCCCGGCCCGAGCTCGCGGCGGCCCATGAAGATCGAGCCCTCGACGATGTAGTAGAGACAATCGGAGGAGTGGCTATGGCGCGGGAGCATGTAGCCCGGCGCGAAGTCGATCGAGACGAGCGAGAAGCCGCCGGGGCCGTCCTGCTGGAAGGGAACCGTCAGCCGGGCGCTCGCCTTGAACTTCGCGATCTCGGCCTCGCTCATGGGGTGCGCGTTTGCCTGGGGCTCGGTGAAGGTCATGGCATCCATCATGCCGGTCTCGTCGAGGGTCGGGGCTTCGGCGGCCGTGAAGAGGGCGAGTTTGCCCTGGGCGATGGGTTGCGAGCGAGTCGATCGATCCATGGGTTCTCCTTGGCGGGCTCGGGAGCGAGAGGTCGTCCGGCGAGCGCGTTCGTCGAGTCTGGCATAACCCTGACGGGTTTCCAGCACGGTCCCCGCGAGTGAGGTGGATCGGGTCGAGGCCTTTGCGCTCGTCGTCCGTTTGCCCGTCGAGCGATCGGCGAGCCATGGCGTCATGCGATCGGCGTAGCGAGCGCCCGGGCGATCGCGCGATAAACCTCGAGGTTCACCGGGAATCCGAGATGGCTCGAGTCGATCCGCTCGTAACGAACGCCGGATAAATCGGGCGATCCCGCGTCCGAGTCGATCGCCGACGAGGCCGTCGGCAACGCCGTACCCTGCAGCCGAGCGGCGCCTTCGCCAACGATTCCATCGCGTTCGCTGTAGAGGATCGTGACCGGAGCGATCGGTCCGGTCTCGGCGTGGGGGACGGGATCGAGCCAGCTGCTGAAGTCCTGCTCCTCGACGGGCACGCGACTCCCGCTGAGCTTGCGCATGACGTCCCAGAGCGACGTTCCGCGCGGATCGCCAAAGGGCGAGCCGAGCGTCACGATCCGCCGAACGGCATCGGGGGCTCGTCGAGCCGCATCGAACGCGAAGAGTCCTCCCATGCTCCAGCCGACGATGCTCGGTCGCTGGCCCGTGAGGGCCTGGATCGATCGCGCTCGATCGATCACCCGATCACACTGCACGCGTCGAAAGCGGGCCGCGTCCTCGACGCGTCGGATCCGCATCTCGCCTTGATCGAGGTTGATGCCGAGCTCCGACGCGTGAGTGTCGTAACCCATGCCCGCGAGAAAACGACGAAGGGGCCAGAGGCCGAAGTCCCCGAGTCCGTAGGCCGGGAGGACCAGGACGGGATGACCGTCCCCGCGCGGAAGGTTCCGAAGGAGGCTCGAGAGCGAGAACGCGAGTCGCGCCGCCTCGAGGCCAGCGCGCGGGATCTCGGTCAGGGTATCGGCGAGGGCCGGTTGCATCGGCGTCGCAGTCAAGCGTCGATCCTCGTAGACAGGGGCGTTGCCCGCAGAGCCTAGGTTCTCGACGGGGGCGTGTCTCGGGCGGATCGGAGAAACGGGGCCGTGTGCGCGAAGGCGCTCAGGGGCAGGTGGTATCGGTCCCGCAGACGTTCGAGCCGAGATTGAAGATCGTGTCGGTCACGAAGGCCGGGCCCACCTGAGTCTCGACTCCGCCGTTGTTTGCTGTCAGCACGTTCTCGCGGTAGGCGCCGTTGTCGCCGATCATGAGTCCGAGGCCGACATTGAAGCGCATCGTGTTGCCGACAGCCTGGGAGCCGGAGCCGAGGACCATGCCGCGATCGTCGTTTCCGTAGGCCGTGCTGAATCGGACGACGCTGCCGGCACCGGCATTCAGCCCGTGGCCTGCGTTCGCGTAGGAGGTACTCGAGGTCACACTGGCGGCGATGTTGAGCGAGAAGCCCGAGCCGGCATTGTCCGACGCGACGCAATCGGCGACCTGCGTTCCGGCGTTGCCGCTGATCCCGTTTGCGCCGTTGCGGCGAGCCGAGCTGGCCGTGATCGTGGCGTTCGATCCGAACCCGAAGCCGCTGCCTTCGTTGTCGTGAGCAGCGCTGTCGCTGACGGTGCCCTGGGCGACCTGGATTCCGGTGTTTCCGTTGCGGGCTGCGACGACACGCGTCAGGGCACAACCGGTCCCCGCGAAGATCCCGTGGTTCGTCGTCTCGATCACGCGAACGTCCTGGACGATGCAGTAGTCGCCCAGGGCGATCCCGCGCGCGGTCCCACGGACCGCGCCGTTCGTCACGCTGACACCGCTCGCGCTGTCCGCATCGACCGCCTGACCGAGACCCGCCGCAGCACAATTGGCCGGGTTGCCTGGGCAGCTGAAAGGGCCCGAGATCTCGAAGCCGCCGAGATCGATCGCGACGTCGTTCGCCGTTATTTCGATCACGTCCGTCGCAGCGCCCGGCTGAAGGAGATTGCTCGTGAGGCGATAGCTCCCGGGCTGGGTCAGGCTGACCGGATAGCCCGCCGTGTCGCCGGCGGTGCAGCCAGTCTGCACGGCGCAGGTCTGGTTGATCTCGACGACCCCGTCCGCCGCGAGCGCAGGAACGGCGTTCGAAAAGGGGAGGGCGACGGCGAGGAAGAGGGCGAGGGCTGTTAAATCAGACAGTTGGATTCGGGGGTGCATGCGCTTCTCCGGCGAGGGCTCGCCCAACAGAATGCCCGAAAACAGGCACTGGAGTCCATCGAAATCCCGGGAATCGATCCCTGCCAGTCGCCATCCGCCACGGTAGGCTCGCAGTCCGTACCTGTATCCGAACGAAAGGGGACACCGATGACCAAGCCGTCGAATCAGGAACCGAGCCGCTCTCCGTCCCCGCCCGCGAAGCTCCCCCGCTTCGGCCTCTATTACGACTTCCGCAACCCCGGCTTTGCCGGGCGCTCCTTCTCGCGTCTCTACGCCGAAACCCTCGAGCAGGCTTCATGGGCCGAGCGCGAGCTCGGCTTCGGTTCCGTCTGGATCTCCGAGCACCATCTCGCGGTCGACGGCTACACGCCGTCGCCGCTGACGCTGGCCGCCGCGATCGCGACGAAGACCGAGCGGATGACGATCGGGACGAGCATCGTCATCCTGCCGCTCCAACATCCGATCCGGCTCGCGGAGGACGCGCTCACGGTCCACGCGATCTCCGGCGGCCGCTTCAAGCTCGGCGTAGGCCTCGGCTACCGCGCCGTCGAATTCACGGCCTTCGACATCCCGATCCGCGATCGACGTGGACGTTTCGAAGAGGGCCTCGCGATCCTGAGGGCTGCCTTCGAGGGCAAGACCTTCACCCACCGCGACCGCCACTTCGACCTTGGCGAGATCACGATCACGCCGCGACCCGACGCCAGCGGCGGCCCCGAGCTCTGGATCGGCGGCTTCACGCCGCCCGCGATCCGGCGCGGCGCGCAGCTCGGCGACGGCATGTTGCTCGGGGTCCCCGAGCTGTGGCCGCTCTACCAGAGCGAGTGTGAACAGGTCGGCCGAACGCCGCGCCTCGCCTGCGGCTACCACTGGATCCTCGGCGACGATCCCGAGGCCGAGCTCGCCGCCGGCGCGCCGTATCTCATGCATCAGGTCAACGAATACGGGGCCCACGGCGCATACGGTCCGCCCGAAAAGTGGCGACCGATCACCGACCCTGCCGAGCTGCTGACGCGCAGTCCCTGGCGGATGACGGGGGCCGATGAGGCCGCCGATGCCATCGTGACCGCCGTACGGGCGGGAGCGGAAGACGTCCACTGGTGGACGATCTTTCCCGGCGAGCCGATCGAGCGATCGAGCGCGCGCCTCGAATACTTCGCGCGGGCTGTCGTGCCGCGGGTCAAGCAGCGATTGGGAATCGACTGACGCGGCACGCGAGCTCCGCATCGACCGACATCGAATGTCGAACGCCGAACGAAGGACGTACATCGCGCGCGAGGCGACCCTCGCGGGAGGCTCAATAGGCGTCGAACGTCGACGGCCGGGCACCGATCGGAACTGCCTCCGGATAGACCTCGCCGAGCGCGTCCTTGAGATTCAGGTCGGCGATGCGGGCCAGGTCGATCCGAAAGTCCGCGCCCTTGGCGGCGAGATCCGCGTCGAAGATCCGCGCGACGTCTTCGAGGGAGAGCATGTCCTCGGCAAGGCGCTGACGCTCCTCCTCGGATCGATAGATGTCGGCCTTCCAGAGCACGCTCACGCGGAAGCGATCGAGTGGGGCACGGAGTCGCGGCTCGCCGCAGTCCGTCACCATCCAATCGCCACTAGCATCGCCAGCCGGGGCGAGCTCGGCACGCGGCGTGACGCGCATCGGTTCACGGCCGAAGGGACCGAGCGGCTCGACCTGGTGGAACATGCCGTGGTTGTCCCCGACCAGTGCAGTATTCGCCATGGCATCGGCGTGGCGATGGGGCGGCTTATCGGGCCCTTCGGGCCAGTAGAGGAGTCCGCCGCCGTCGACGTCGTTCATCCACCAGATCGACGTCGCCTGCACGATCGACCAGCGGTCGAAGAGGCCCGACCAGAGCATCGCGCGCAGCAGGAACATCGGCGTATTGGCGCGGTCGCGGCCGCGGAACTTCGGATTGTCGGTATGCGCCGGTCCGCTCCGCTCGATCGCGGTCATCAGGTTGACGTAGAGGGTGTGGGGGACGACGACCTCCGCGTCGTAGAAGCGTCGAGCCGCGTCGATCACGCGTTCGTGCCACAGGAAGAGGTCGGAGCCCGCGACCGCGAGATCGGCGTGCACCCAGTCTTTCTGGAACCAGAGCGCGCTCGTCGGCTGGTCGGCCTCGATACCGGGGCGGAACCAGCCGCCGAGAGGGTGGTAGGGCGCGTTGCGCTCGAGGAGTCCGACGACGGCGTCGAGATTCTCGATCACGTCGTGCAGTAGGATCGGCGGGTCGGAATAGTGGATCACGACGCGTATTCTGCCTCGTCCCGAGCGAGGGTGGCAACCACGATTTTCCCGCTGTCCGACCCGACCGGGATCAGCGGATTCGGCGTCGAAAATCCCGTCCTGCCCTGCGTCCGAGTAGACCGAGCGCGAGGCTGGCCGCCGCGGAAGCGGTCGAGTTCCGGTCGATCGACAGCGAGTCGTCGACGACGAGGGGAGTCTGTAAGTCGATGAAGTCGTCGCTTCGGGCGATGGCGAATCGCGAGGCTGAGAAATCGACGGTGGCGAGATACGTCGTCGAACCAGTCGGCTGTTGCGGGCGGCGCAAAGGCGGCTGCCGTCAGAACGACCTGCATGAAGAGCGTCAACCCACGACGAGCGAGTCGGCAAACCCGCGTTTCTCGAATGCATCCATGCGCTCGGTCCATTTTCGATTCCTCCCTGGTTCCGGGTTCCGGAGGTCCCCGTCGGCTGGAGACGGGCATCGACCATGCCGTCCTCATGCTGTGTCTCGGGCCCGCCACGACCGATCGGAGGACGCACCAGGCGCTTTGGGCGAGGTCGGGTGTCTCGCGACTCAACGAGACGTGGGGCGGAATGACGCGATCCGGGATGTGATCCGGGGTGTGATTGTGGACGCCCGCGAGAATTCCCTACGGTCCGGGTCGTTCGAGCTCGCCGTGCGGCGCAAGGGAGGAAGAGATGGGCAATCGAGTGAAGGGCAAGGTGGCAATCGTGACCGGGGCGGCGTCGGGCATCGGGCAGGCGACGGCGGAGCTGCTCGCGTCGGAAGGGGCGAGCGTCGTGGTCGCGGACATGAATGCGGAGGGCGCGGAGCGCGTCGCCGCGGGGATCCGCACGGCCGGCGGGCGCGCCGTCTCGCAGCCGACGGACGTCTCGAAGGAGTCCGAGATCCGGCGTATGGTCGAGCGGGCCGTCTCCGAGTTGGGTGGGCTTCACATCCTGCATAACAACGCAGCGATGACCGCCGGCCACGAGCACGCGAACGACCTCGATCTGCTCACGATGACGGTCGACTACTGGGATCGCTCGTTCAGCGTGAACCTCCGCGGCGCGATGCTCGGCGCGAAGCACGCGATTCCCGTGATGATCGCGGGGGGTGGCGGCGCGATCGTCAACACCTCGAGCAACCAGTCGCTGGCGGGCGATCTCTCGCAGTTCGCCTACTCGGCGGCGAAGGCGGGCGTCAATGCGCTCACGCGCTCGATCGCCACGACCTACGGCCGCCGCGGCATCCGCTGCAACACGGTCTCCCCGGGCCACATCGAAACGGCCTCGAGCAAGGCGTCGGTCTCGCCGGAGATGGGGGCCGCGATCGTCGCGAACAACCTGATCCCGCGCGCCGGTCGTGCGGAGGACCTCGCCCATGCCGTGCTCTATCTAGTCTCCGACGAGGCCTCCTTCGTCACCGGCCAGCTGATCTCGATCGACGGCGGCCAAATGGCCCATCTGCCGCATTATTCGTATCTGATCGCTTCGGGCGCGAAGACGACGAATACGGCGGGCTGAGCGGCAGGTATTCGCGCGGTCAGACGTCCTGGTAGACCGCGGCATTCCAGACATGCCCGACCATGGCGCCGAGTCGCGCCGGGGTCTCGGGCTCCGGCCGGTTGGTCTGGTCCGTCGCGACGGCGAGATTCATCAGGATCAAGACATGCGCGACTCCGCGGGGATCGGGGACCCGGCTTCGGCCGAGCGTAATCTGCCGTCGAATGAACGTTTCCGTCTTGTCGATATAGGACTCGACGACCTGCTGCTGCCAGCGCGCGTAGGCCTCTTTGCTCCGCCCTGCGGCCTGCTCCATCGCGCGCATCAGGTTCGCGTGCTCGCGCCAGACCTCGTACATGCGGGTCAGGTGCTCGACGGTATTCGCACGCGGGTCGGCGGTGTGCTCGCCTTCGAGCCAGGCGTCGACGGCGCCCTGGATCTCGGCCTCGACGCTCTGGAAGAGCGCGATCACGATCTCGTCGAGGCTCTTGAAGTAGTGGTAGAAGAGCGAGCGGGTCATGCCCGTGCGCTCCATCAGGTGCTCGACCGTCAACGCATGGAAGCCGAAGTCCCGGAGCGCGGCTTCGGCGGCGACGAGGATCTCGGCGCGGGCGTTCTCGGGAGTTCTGCGGACGCGTTTCGTCGAGGACTGCACGGCGTTCGACACTAGCACGACGCCCCGGGCGCGGCGGGACCGCCCTCGACGCCCTCAGAGATCCGGAAACTGGTGCGGAATCATGTCGTCGGCGGCCATGCCGTCGACCTTCAAGAGCTCGCCTGTCACGAAGCTCGACGCGGGCGAGCAGAGGTAGAGAACGGCATCGGCGATGTCGTCGGCCTCGCCGTTGCGCCGCATTGGCGTATTGCGAACCATGGTCGCACGCACATCGTGATCCATCGCCGAGAGCCAGCCCCGGAGCGAGTCTGTCTCGATGGCCCCGGGCAGCACCGCGTTGACCCGGATCTTCGGTGCCAGCTCCGCCGCCATGAGACGCGTCAGCGCATTGAGCGCCGCCTTCGTCAGGCCATGGGTCAGGTTTCCGCGCACCGCGTTCTTGGCTGCAACCGAGGAGATGTTGACGACGCTGCCGCCGCCGACGGCGAGCATGTGCGGCGCCGCAAGGCGGACCAGCTCGAATGGGACCGACACGTTGAAGTGGAAGGAGTGCTCGAGCTCGTCGACGCGGGTTCGCAGGGCGGGCTTCGAGCGCGAGCCCCCGGCGTTGTTGATCACGATGTCGATTCGGCCGAGCTCGGCGACCGTCCGCTCGACGACCCGGGCGAGGAGAGCGAGATCGTTCACGTCCCCGGTGATCGCGACGGCACGCCGACCGCGATCGTGAACCGCCTGCGCGACGGACTGGAGGTCGGCCGCCGTGCGCGCGACGAGCACGCAGTCGACGCCCGCATCGGCCAGGGCCTGTGCGATCGCGGCGCCGATACCCTTGCCCGCGCCGGTGATGATCGCGACGCGACCGTCGAGCCGGAATCGATCGAGCGCATTTCGATTCATCTCGGAGCTCCTCACTAGATCACGAATTCCTCGAGCCAGCGCGTGAGCGTGACCCGGAATCCCGCCGCATTCTTGTGTCCACCGCCGCTGTACTCGAGAGCGATCCGGGCGACGTCGAGCTCACCGATCGAGTAGAGCGTCGCGAAGACGTCTGCCCCCTCGACGCGGTAGACGAGACCCCATTTGGGGCCGAAACGCGCTCGGTCGGCGATCTGGTGGCCGATCTGGCTGCGGTTGGTCGAGGCGTTGACGGCCTCGATCCGCCGCGTGCCGAGGGCGACCGGGCGCGCGTGCTCGAGGCGTCGCTCGACCTCCATCCGATTCGCGCGCAGGATCGGCTCGCCCTCGCGAGCGAGCTCGTCGATCGGGCGATCGGCGAGTCGGTCCCAGGTCTCGAAGTCGTGGGGGTACGACGCGAGCGCTGCGTTCACGGCATTCGACGCCGGCAGCCGCCAGTTCCAGAGATCCTGGTCTTCGACGTACTGGAGCAGGGCGGGGACTTCTTTGCCGGGATGAAAGTACTGCCAGGCGAGGACCGAGCCCGAATGTCCGAGATCGAAATGCAGCTCGTGGCCGTCGGCCTCGAGGGCCGCGAGCCAGGCCGGCTCGCGCAGGAGCCTCTCCTGCGCGGTCACATGGTGGTCGAGGATGACGACCTGGTCGGCGACCTCCGCCAGCTCCCGCAGCTCTTCGCGTGCCGGGGCGATGTCGACGAAGGCGACGAGGGCGTCTTCGCAGTCCGGGAGTCGTACGCGGTCTTCGTGACCCCGGGCGACATAGCGCCCGGCGTCGCCCCAGGCGCGGTGGACGGCCCAGACGGCGCCGAATCCATCGGGACAACCGGCATGATAGAAGCAGATGCGTTTCACGGTCTTTCGATTCGAAGTCGAGGGGAAGGTCGCGGCAGTGTAGCGGCTGGCGGCCGTTTTGTGACTCGGACCGGGCCCTGCGATAGCCTCCTCGCCTTCGACGATTTCCGCGGAGCTCTCGAGATGTTCAAGCCCGGTGAGCGCATCGCCCTGGCCGCCCTCGACCGACCGGCTACGCCTTCGGCCTGGCTCGAGATCGTAGAGGGTCTCCATGCGGAGCCGGGGTTCTGGTGGCTCGACAGCGCCCTCTGCGATGGACGCCTCGGACGCTTCTCGTTCGCAGGGTCCGACCCCTATCTCTGGCTTCGGGGACGGGGCGGCCGCGTCGAGATCGACGTACTGCGCCCGGTCCGGTCGGGGCTCGCGCGGGGCTCCCACCAGCTCGATTCCGATCCCTTCGATTGCGCACGCTCGCTGCTTCCCCGAGCAGATTCTCTCGTCTTCTCGACCCGGACGGCGATCGGCTCGGGCAACCCGAACTGGCACGAGGTCGACGGGCTTTCCTCGGGCATCGAGCTCCCGTTCGTCGGCGGCGCGGTCGGCTACTTCGGCTACGAGCTCGCGGCGGTGACGCTGCCGCGGGTACGCTGCGAGAATCCGGACGACGTCGGGCTCCCGGATCTCTCGCTCGCCTACGTCGATCAGGTGCTCGCCTACGATCATGCCGCCGGCCAGCTCTGGATGGTCGGTCTCGGGTTTCGGAGCGTCGCCTCGTCGCGCGGTGAGTCGGCGCGAGACGATGCGATGGCCTCGTCGCGTGCGGTCGCGGATCGATTGGCCGCTCGGGTCGAGGCATTGCTGTCTTCGTCTCCGCGGCGAAGCGGCGACGCTTCGTCGATCGTGGATCCAGACGGCGACGCGACGGAGATCCATCCGCCGCGCGGCGCGAACGCGGCAGCGACCGTTGCTTCGAACGTCTCTTCAACTGTAGACGCAAGCGGTTATGCGAAGGCCGTCGATTCGATCCTCGAGGAGATCGAGGCCGGCAACGTCTATCAGGCGAACTTCAGTCAACGCCTCACGTTGTCCGTGCCGATCGATCCCTGGCATCTGTACGGCGCGCTTCGCCGCCACAATCCGGCGCCCTTCGGCGCCTATCTGGCGCTCCCGGGTGCGGCGCTGCTCTCGAGCTCGCCCGAGCGATTCCTGCGCATGGACGTAGCGCGGCGGGTCGAGAGCCGGCCGATCAAGGGCACCCGCCCGCGCGGCGACGACGACGTCTCCGACGCGCAGCTCCTGCGCGAGCTCGCGGTCTCGGAGAAGGATCGGGCCGAGAACCTCATGATCGTCGATCTGGTGCGCAACGATCTCGGGCGGGTATGCGCGCCGGGGACGATCGCGGTGCCCGAGCTGATGCAGATCGAGGCTTATGCGACGGTCTTCCAGATGGTGTCGACGGTGACGGGCGAGCTCGCGACGGGTCGCGACGCCTTCGATCTCGTGCGCGCGAATTTTCCGCCGGGCTCGATGACCGGGGCGCCCAAGCTCGCGGCCATCGCACTGCTCGAGGAGCTCGAGAGCGTTCGCCGGGGCGTCTACGCCGGGGCGCTCGGGTATCTCGATCTGCGCGGAGGACTCGACCTCTCGGTCGTGATCCGAACGCTCGTCTGGAAGGACGGGCTCGCCCATCTCCATGTCGGAGGCGGGATCGTCGCCGATTCGACGCCCGCAGCGGAGTACCTCGAGTCCCTCGACAAGGCGAAGGCGCCGCTTGCCGCAATCGACGAGGTCGTCGGCCGCGGTCGGGGGGAGCGGACATGAGCGTGCGGCGAATCTACGTCGACATCGACGACGTCCTCTCGGCGACGATCGAACGGCTCGTCGATCTGCTCCACGAGCTCCACGATCGGCGCGTCGAGATCGAGCACGTGCGCGACTTCGATCTCGCGCGGCCATTCGGCCTCGATGCCGACGGGATCCGCCAGTTCATGCACGTCGCCCACCGCGACGACGTCATCGAGTCGATCGCGCCGCATTCCGGTGCCTCGAGCGTCCTGGACCGTTGGGCCAGCGAAGGCCACCAGATCACCCTGGTGACCGGACGCCCGCCGATCACGACGCACGCCTCGCGCCGCTGGCTCGAGACCCACGGCATGAAGCACGAGGCGCTCCACCACCTCGACAAATGGGGTCGCCCGGACTGGAATGACCAGGGCCTCCCGGCACTCCGCTTCGAGGATCTCCCCGCATTCGACTTCGAGCTCGCCGTCGAGGACAGCCTCGACACGGCGGTCCGTCTGGTCGACGACCTCGGGATTCCCGTCGCGCTGATGGACAGGCCCTGGAATCGAGCGGTCGGCCATCTGCCGCGCCGCGTCCTCGATCGGCTCGTTCGCTGTCGCGACTGGATCGACGTCGCCGTTCATTTCGGCTCGTCCTGATCGGTCGGTCCCGGCCGGTCCCGGGCCACGCATTGCGAAACGCCGCCGCCTGCAAGAGCATCGGGCGTCCACGAGACCGTTCGAGCAGGCGATCGAGTAAGCGCTCGAACGAGAAGGAAGAGCCCCGCCCATGACGACCCGAGCCGCGATCCCCTTCGAGCAGGCCGTTGCGACCCTGACCGGCCCGGGCGGGCCTTTCGAGTTCGCACAGGAGGACGTGAACGGGAACACGATTCCCGTCTTCAAGAATCGCTTCCGCTCGCTTCGGGATGTACTGGCGCGCTCGGTCCAATTCGGCGACGCGGAGCTCGCGGTCTGGGACTCGGGACCGCGTTGGACGTTCCGCGACCACGAGCGGCTCGTCGCCTCCGTCGCGGCGGCCCTGCACGCTCGGCACGGGATCGGTCCCGGCAGCCGCGTCGCGATCCTCGGCGCGAACAGCCCCGAGTGGGTCCTGTCGGCCTGGGCGACGATCGCGCTCGGTGGCACCGTCGTCGCGATGAACGGCTGGTGGCAGGGCGACGAGATCCGCCATGGCCTCGAGCTCGCCGAGCCGGAGCTTCTCATTGCAGATCGAGGTCGGTTGGCTCGCCTCGAAGGTCGCGATCCCGGGGTGAAGACGGTCGTCATGGAGGACGACTTCGAGGGCTATCTCGATCTCGATCGAGGCGCCGCTCTACCGGATCACCCGATCGCCGAGGACGATCTCGCGGCGATCATGTTCACGAGCGGAACGACGGGTCGGCCGAAGGGCGCGATGATCTCGCACCGCAACTTCATCGCCTTCCTGATGCTCAACTTCCTGAACGGGGCGACCCGGGCGTTGACCCATCCGCCGCAGACGCCGCCCGCCGGTCCCGCGATCTCCATCATGTCGAGCCCGCTCTTCCACGTCTCGGGCTTCCAGGCCGGGGCGCTGATGGGCCCGGCGACCGGCATGAAGCTCGTCTGGACGACGGGCCGCTTCGATCCGAAGAAGATCATGCAGCTGACCCTCGACGAGGGCGTCACGCGCTGGGGCGGCATAACGACCCAGCTCTGGCGTCTGATCGAGCACCCCGAGTTCGAGCCCGAGAAGTTCCGTCAGATCCGATCGACCGGCGGCGGCGGCTCGGCCTTCTCGCCCGATCTCCAACGCACCCTGCGCGAGCGCCTCCCTCAGGCGAGCGGCGACTTCAACGTCGGCTACGGCCTCACGGAATGCGGCGGCCTCTGCTCGATGGCGACCGCCGAAATGCTCGAGGCCCACCCCGACACCGCCGGCCGGACGATCCCCGGCAACGACGTCGCGATCTTCGACGACGAGGGGCGACGGCTCGGGGAGGGCGAAGAGGGCAACATCTGCGTGCGCGGCCCGAACGTGATGCTCGGCTACTGGCGCAATCCCGAGGCGACGGCCGAAGCGTTCTTCCCGGGCGGCTGGCTCCGCACCGGCGACATCGGCCGGATGCAGAACGGCCTGCTCTTCCTCGCTTCGCGCAAGCGCGACCTGATCATCCGCGGCGGCGAGAACATCTATCCCCTCGAGATCGAGAACCGCATCGACGAGCATCCCGACGTCGAGGAGGCCGCGATCGTCGGCGTCGACCACCGCGAGCTCGGCCAGGAGGTGAAGGCGATCGTCGTCCCGAAGCGCGGCAAGACGCTGACGCCGAAGCAGATCCAGGACTGGGTCGCCCAGTCGCTCGCCTACTACAAGGTCCCGACCCACGTCGAGATCCGCAGCGAGCCCCTGCCGCGCAACGCGACGGGCAAGGTCCTCAAGGCAGTCCTGACGGGCGAAGCCGAGAACACGTTCACAGAAGAGTAGTCGGCGCCGATTCGGGGCCGCGGCATGCGACGCAACACACGGAGATCGAATTCATGGGCAAGGGACCGCTGGCGGGCATCAAGGTTCTCGAGATCGCGGGTATCGGCCCGGGACCCTTCTGCGGGATGATGCTCGCCGACATGGGGGCCGACGTCGTCCGCGTCGACCGCGCGAGCCAGGGGCGCGACATGGGGCGCGCGCCGATCGACGTCCTCGCACGCGGGCGGCGCAGTGTCGCCGTCGACCTCAAGTCGAAAGAGGGGATCGCCGTCGTGCTGCGGCTGGTCGAGCAGACCGACGTCGTGCTCGAAGGCTTCCGGCCCGGGGTGATGGAGCGCCTCGGTCTCGGGCCCGAGGTCTGCCTCGCGCGCAATCCGCGCCTCGTCTACGGCCGCATGACGGGCTGGGGACAGGAGGGGCCGATGGCCCAGGCCGCCGGTCACGACATCAACTACATCGCGCTGGCCGGGGCGCTCGAGCCGATCGGGCGCAAGGGTCAGAAGCCGACGCCGCCCCTCAACCTCGTCGGCGACTTCGGCGGCGGCGGCATGCTGCTGGCCTTCGGGATCGCCGCCGCGTTGGTCGAGCGGGCGAGCTCGGGCAAGGGCCAGGTAATCGATGCCGCGATGGTGGACGGCGCCTCGACCTTGATGGGCTTCTTCCACGGCATGGCCGCGATGGGCGGCTGGCCCGGCGAGCGCGGAGCCAACATCCTCGATACCGGCGCCCACTACTACGAGACCTATGAAACGAAGGACGGGCTTTACGTCTCCCTCGGCTCGATCGAGCCCCAGTTCTACGCCGAGCTGATCGAGAAGCTGGGGCTCGATCCGAAGACGCTTCCCAACCAGAACGACCGCGCGAAATGGCCCGAGATGAAGGAGCGCTTCGAGGGGATCTTCAAAACGAAGACCCGCGACGAGTGGTGCGCGTTGATGGAGGGAACGGATATCTGCTTCGCCCCGGTGCTCTCGATGAAGGAGGTCGCGAAGCATCCCCACATCGCCCACCGCAAGACCTACGTCGACATCCACGGCCTGACGCAGCCCGCGCCGTCTCCGCGCTTCAGCCGCACGCCCGCCGAGCTCGACCGGCCGCCGGCGCGTCCCGGCGAGCACACCGAGGAGATCCTCTCGGGCTTCGGATTCGGCGCCGCCGAGATCGCGAAGCTGCGCGAGAGCAAGGCGATCTCCGGCTAGTCGGGCTCGTCGGGCTCGGACCGATGGGAATCGGGCCGCGTCTTTTTCAGGTGAGCTCATTTCCAGGCGAAGAGGGGCTGCTCGTAGTGGGCGACGCGGGTATGGCGGCCTTCGAGGACGACTTCGCGCAGCTGGTAGAGGATGGCGGCCGTCGGGCTGTGGATCAGGGTTCCGAGCATCGGGATCGAGAGGACGGGTCGATCGCTCTCGGGGATGTTGCGCAAGACCGGGACCTCGGGCTTCATGAGCTCGCCGAGCGAGACGACATGGACGCGCTCGACCTCTTCGGGATTGCCGACGGGGATCTGGTCCGGCTCCGCCCAGGCGACGACCGGCGTCATGCGAAAGCCGGAGCGAGTCGGGAAATCGTCGAGCAGGCCGAGGACGGAAGAGGGCGCGAGGCGAAGGCCGACCTCTTCCTCGGTCTCGCGCAGCGCGGCCTCGATCACGGTTTCGCCCGCGTCGAGCCGGCCACCGGGAAGCGCCCACTGGTGGGCGTGACGGGCCAGGCGGGCCGCGCGACGGGTAATGACGAAGCTGGCTTCTCCGTGGGGGCCGGGCATGAGAACGAGGGTGACGGCGGCCGGTCGGAGATTCTCGAGGCTCGCTTCACGGCGGGGAAAGCTCGCGAGACGCGCGAGAGTCTGGGCACGGAATCGATCGTCGAAGAGGGGGCTCGCTTGCGGCACGGCGGGCGCAGCATAGGGCGTTTGCATGTGGCGTGAAGCGCGGCCTGCCGACGCGTTGGTCGAGCCGAGGCGGGGAGACGAGATTCGTTGAGCGGAGATCTCGAGAGCGAAGCCGTGCGCGAAGGGCGCGCGCGGGAGCAGGTCTGGAACGAGGCCATCGGCCGAGCACTTCCGCTCGTCGACGGCGCTGCGCACGGGCGCGTGCCCGGATCGGAAGCGGGCGTCGAGCTCGCCTATCTCGATTGGGGCGGCTCGGGCCCCCTCGTCGTCCTGCTGCATGCGAACGGATTTTGCGCCGCGACCTGGGCACCGATCGCCTCGGCATTGCGGAACCGGTTTCGTGTCGTGGCCCTCGATGCCCGGGGGCACGGCGACTCGACTCCGGTCCCGCCGGGTGACGACCTCGGGTCGTATGCGTGGACGGTGCTCGCCGCCGACATCGATCGAGCCCTCGCGGGTGTGCTCGAGCAGACCGGGTACCAGCGGTTCGCCCTCGGCGTCGGTCATTCGATGGGGGGAGCACTGGTCGCGAGCAATGCGATCACGCGGCCCGATCGCTTCGAACGACTGCTGCTCTGCGATCCCGTCCTGCTGCCGCCGATGCCGGGGCGACCGGCTTCGGGGCCGCGACCGAGCAATCCGCTCTCGGATTCGACGCGCAAACGCCGCGATCGCTTTCCTTCTGCCGCAGAGGCCTTCGCGCACTGCCGCTCACGCGCGCTCTACGCCTCGTTTACCCCCGAAGCCCTCGCCCTCTATGTCGCCCTCGGAATGCGCGAGCTCCCGACGGGCGAGCTCGCCTTGAAATGTGATCGCGAGGTCGAGGCGGCAATCTTCCAGAACGGCGGCAGCCTCGACTTGATGGAGACCTTTGCGCGGCTTGCGCCCGAGCTCGTGATCCTTCACGCACAGCGCGGCAACTTCTCGCGTCCCTATTACGAGGAGCTCGCACGCCGTGCTCCGAATGCCCGGGTCGAGGGCGTCGAGGGCAATCACCTCTTCCCGATGGAAGAGCCGAAGATCGTGATCGACTGGATCGAACGCATGGCGATTCGTCCGGCCGAGCGCTGAGGCACGCGAACCCACGAATGCGTTTGGTGCGCGCAGGCCAGGACGCGAGGAGAGACGACGATGACGAAGCTGCCCGAGCATCCCGAGAGCCTGCGACCCGAGACTTTTGCGACCTTCAACCCGGAGAAGATGGGAAAAGCGACGCTTTTCGAGTCGGAGCGGATTCTCGTCGGCTTGAACACCTTCCTTCCGGGCCAGGAGCACGCGCTCCACGCCCACGAAGGCATCGACAAGGTCTATCACGTCCTCCAAGGACGCGGACGTTTCCTGCTCGTCGGGCGGGAGGTCGCGATGGCGCCCGGGGAGATGTTGGTCGCACCCTCCGGCGTGCCCCATGGCATCCGCAACGACGGCGGCGAGAAGCTGATCGTTCTCGCGATCCTGGCGCCCGGGCCGGGCAAGAAGAGCTGATTGTCGTGCCGTAATTTACGCTTACTGTGGCGCCCGGCGCCTTCCGCCCCCGCTCCGAAAGGGCGAGACGCAGTCGCTCGCCGCATCGAAGAACCGGTAGGGCAGGTCCGCGGCCTTCGTGATTCCGACCCGCGGCCCGGTCCCGAGCTGCGGTCGGCGCTCGCCGGCCGCGGGAGGCAGGATCGCGAGGGGGCCGCGCAGGAGGCTCTGCCCGTCGTGGGCGAGATCCAGTGCGAGAGCCCGTGCCAAACGGCCGGGTCCCGAAGCCACCCGCCGTCCGGCTTCGCGGGCTGCGCCGTCCGTGGCGACCTCGAGCCCGCGATGCGCCGCCATGCGCGCCCCGCCGCACAGGGGCTCTCCACTCCGCAGCAGGACCGCCGCCCCCTCTCCCGTAGGGCCGCAGACCACGTTGACGCAGGTGTGGATGCCATAGCTTCGATAGGCGTAGAGCCGACCCGGCGGACCGAACATGGAGCGGTTGCGCGCGGTCGGGCCGCGGTGGGCGTGGGAGGCGGGGTCGCTGCCGTCGCCGAGGTAGGCCTCGACTTCGACCAGGCGCAGCACGAGCCGCTCCCCGTCTGGGAGGCGGTGGACCAGGCGGCAGCCGATCAGGTCGGCGGCGACCGCTCGGGCGTCGCGTGCATAGAAGGCTTGAGCAAGCGGACCCGGTGATGCCATCGACCCATGATCGGGAAACCAGCGGTACTTGCACGGGTCCAGACGTAGGGAGATCCCGAATCGAAGGCGAGTCGGCCGCTGGGAGGCTTGAGCCTCCGGCCTGGACGGCCGATGCCCGGTAGAATGGCTAGACCCCGCCGCCAGTGGAGACGATTTCGATGAGCCAATTCGACTCGAGGTCCGGCCGCCAGGAACCGGCCCGGGAACCCCATGGAGACCAGGACGTCGAAGGCGACGAGCCGCGACCGCCGCAGACCCGCTATCTCGAGCAATTCGGGATCAATGCGGGCTGGGTCGAAGAGGTCGAGAGCCAGTTCCGGATCGACGAACGGTCGGTCGATGCGAGCTGGTCGGCGGAGTTCGGCGGCCCGGTCGATCCCCGGGCGATCCGCGAATCGGTCCATCATACGGCACAGGCCTCGAGCACACGGCCCGCTTCGTCGTCGACGACCTCGGCCCCCATCGTCGCTCCGGCGCCCGCACACCTTGTAACGCCTGTCCCCTTTTCTGCGCCCACGCCCGCCTCCGCGTCCGGTCCCGCCGCGGCTGCGAGCCCCATCGTCGGCTCCCCGGCGACCGCGACCGACGCGATGCTCCTGCATACCGCCGACAAACACGCCCGTGTGCTCCGTCTGATCCATGCCTACCGCGCCCGCGGACATCGAATCGCCCAGTTCGATCCGCTCGGCGCCCATTCGACCTATTTCCCGGAGCTCGATCCCGCGCATTACGGCTTCGGCAACGACGACCTCGACCATCTGTTCATTGCGGGCGATCTGCCCGGCGGCTCGGTACAGACGCTGCGGGAGATCCTCTCTCGCCTCGGCAAGACCTACTGCGGCCCGATCGGCGTCGAGTTCACGCACGTCCAGGATCCCGGTCGCCGTGCCTGGCTGCGCGAGCGGATGGAAGAGTCCCAGAATCATCCGAATCTCGACGACGCCGCGCGCAAGCGCATCCTCGAGAATCTCGCCGCGGCAGAGCTCTTCGAGAGCTTCCTCCACACGAAATTCCTGGGCCAAAAGCGCTTCTCGCTCGAGGGCGGCGAGTCCCTGATCCCGCTGCTCGATCAGATCGTCGAGGGTGCCCCGTCCCACGGCATCCGCGAGATCGTCTTCGGGATGGCCCATCGCGGCCGCTTGAACGTCCTCGTGAACATCCTGGGCAAGAGCTACGAATCGGTCTTCTCTGAATTCGAGGACTCGCCCGACGTCGATGCGCCCTTCGGCTCGGGGGATGTCAAATACCACAAAGGCTTCACCCTCGACCGGACCGTCGCGACCGGCGAGCGTGTCCACCTCACGCTGACCTCGAACCCATCTCACCTCGAGGCCGTCGACCCGGTCGTGGTCGGCCGGGCGAAGGCCAAGCAGGTCCGCGCCGGCGACCGCGAAGGCCAGACGATCATGCCCATCATGATCCACGGCGATGCGGCCTTCGCGGGGCAGGGTATGGTCGCCGAGACGCTCAATCTCTCGCAGCTGAACGGCTATTCGACGGGCGGCACCGTCCACGTAATCGTCAACAATCAAATCGGCTACACCACGACGCCCTCCGAAGCGCGCTCGACGCTCTACTGCAGCGACGTCGCCAAGATGATCCAGATCCCGATCTTCCACGTGAACGGCGACCACCCCGAGGCGGTCAGTCACGTGACGAAGATGGCGATCGCCTATCGCCAGCGCTTCGGCGACGACGTCGTGATCGACATGGTCTGCTACCGGCGTCACGGACATAACGAGGGCGACGAGCCGGCGTTCACCCAACCTCGGCTGTACCGCAAGATCCGCGACAAGAAATCGGTCGGCGCCCAGTACCGCGAGAAGCTCGTGATGGGCGGCCACCTGACCCGCGAAGAGGTCGATCGGATCGAGCAGCATCGCCAGGACGCCCTCAAGCAGGCGCTCGAGAGCATCCAGACGCGGCCGCCCGGACCCGACGAGCCCTACGAGACCCGCGGCCCCTGGATGGGCTTCTCGCGGACGCGCCCCACGCAGGATCCCGTCACGGCGGTGTCCCACGAACGGTTGACCCAGATCGCTGCCGGCATCGGGCGGGTCCCGAGCTATTTCAATGTTCATCCGAAGCTCCAGGTCATCCTCGACCAGCGCCGCAAGTCGGTCGCCGAGGGCGCGGGAATCGATTGGGGCCTCGGCGAGGCGCTCGCCTTCGGTTCGCTCCTGCTCGAAGGCATGCCGGTCCGCCTCTCGGGCCAGGACAGCTCCCGGGGCACGTTCTCGCATCGCCACGCCGTCCTCGTCGATCAGGACTCGGGCGAGGAGTACGCGCCCCTCGACCACATCAGCGACCACCAGGCGCGCTTCGAGGTCTACGACAGCCTGCTCTCCGAAGCGGCGGTGCTCGGCTTCGAATACGGCTACTCGGTCGCGGATCCCTCGACGCTGGTCCTCTGGGAGGCCCAGTTCGGCGACTTCGTGAACGGCGCCCAGGTCATCCTCGACCAATTCATCACCTCGGCCCACGTGAAATGGGGGCGCATGAGCGGCCTCGTGATGCTCCTCCCCCACGGCTATGAAGGGCAGGGTCCCGAGCACTCGAGCGCGCGCATCGAGCGCTTCCTACAGGTCTGTGCCGAGGACAACCTCCAGGTCGTGAACTGCACCACGCCCGGCCAGTACTTCCACGTCCTGCGCCGGCAGATGCGGCGGCCCTACCGTGCGCCGCTCGTCATCTTCACGCCCAAGAGCCTGCTGCGGCATCCCAAGGCGGCCTCGCGCATCGAGGAGTTCACCGAGGGCGGCTTCCAGCACGTGATCGACGATCCGATCACGGCGGCCAATCCGAGTCAGGTCGGCCGCGTGCTCGTCTGCTCCGGCAAGGTCTATTACGACCTCAAGGAAGAGCGCGCCAAGCGCTATGCGGGAAGCGAGCACGAGATTGCGATCGTGCGCGTCGAGCAGATCTACCCCTGGCCGGAGGCGAAGCTGGCCGAGATCTTCGGACGTTATTCGTCGGCGAAGACGCGCGTCTGGGTCCAGGAAGAGCCGCGCAACATGGGGCCTTGGACGTTCGTGCGTGACCGCCTGCAGGCGATCCTCGGCGACAAGCAGAAAATCGAGTACGCAGGGCGAGCGGAGTCGGCGAGTCCGGCAGTCGGATCGCCGCGAATCCATCGTGCGCAGCTGCAGGCGTTTCTGGATGAGGCGTTCGGGGAGGACTGAGGGGCATTCCCGAACGTCCTGGCGGCGACGAAGCGGATCGAGCTGTCGCTGCGCGCCGCGGAGGCTCGTTCCTTTTGTGGCGCGGGCGCGCGGAGCCTCCTGTAGCGGTCGCCGCATGGCCGAATCGCTGCGTCTCGAACGGGCAGCTCCCGAGCCAGGTCCTGCGCTGCTTTCTGCGGTCCGTCTTCGCCAACCCACGGCGCCGTGCAGGAATGCTCTTCGGCGTCCGGAAGGGGAATTGCGGATCCGTCACCTTCCTCCAACGTTTCAGTTCCGCGCTGAACCCGACTCCGCGCTTCCATTCGCTCGTCCTCGACGGGGTCTACCTCGGCCCATCGCACAGCCTCGGAGACTTCGCGGCCGTTCCACCGCCCGAGACCGAGGAGGACGTCGCGCGCGTCCTAGCGGGCAAGTCGACCTGAATGAACTGACCGGAGGTAAGGAAAAGTCGGCTTGAATGCCCCCACCGCGTGATAAGGTGCTAGGGCCGCCCGGGTTCCATCGCCAATCCCGCCTGGGCGATCGCGATCCAAGGAGGACGCCCCGTGCGCGAGCTGAGATGGTTGTTCCTCACGACGCTCACAGTCGTGTCTCTGTCATTCTCATCGACCGCGGTTCAGGCGGCGACGACCACCTGGGGAGACTTTGTTTCATCGACGCCGGTGGTAGGTGTCCCAACGACCGTCTCGCTGGGAGGGGGCAGCACCGTCGATGTCACGCTGTCGACCGGCGGCACGCAAGGCATCAGCGCGTCCGGCCAGGGCTCCCTCGGTTCGACGGAAACAGGCCTGGGCTACACAGATCTAAACATCTTGGCGATTTTCAATGGCGGAGGTACCAGCACTGTACCGACCGTGATCCAGTTCTCGAATTTTCAGCCCAGCGCCAATCACGTCCGCGGGTTTCTCGCAGTGGGTGCGGTCCACGCAAATTCGTCGCCCATCACCGTAACCAGCTCGGTCGCCGGCGCGGTCCAGACCTGGACCCAGACGGGGAGCGCTTTCGACTTCGGGCCGAGCAATGCTTTTCCGATCGCATGGAATGCAGCGAGCGGCACCTTCACGACGGCGGCCACGATTGGGAATGACAGCAAGGTAATCGTCATAGACGTGGGGTCGTTGAGTCAATACGGAACGATCACGCTCAGCCTCAACCAACACTTGTCCGACGGCGTGATTTTTGCGTTCGGCGAGCAGGTCGCCGCCGCAGTCCCGGCCACGAGCCCACTAGCTCAGTTGTTCGGTGTGCTGTTGCTGGTTCTCATGGGAACGGCTTGGCTTGCCTACGGACGCTCGCGCCCGACATGCGAATGAGCGCCCTTCCCGGAAGGAAAAGGCGGCTTGAATGTATTACCCCCGGGATGGGGCGAGAGGCGCTCCATGGACGCTACTCCTTCTCGACGATGATCCTCGCTACCAGACGATCCAGGACTTCATTGACGTAGGGAGGAGGTCGCGGCGAGGCCTCGAGCCGTGCCGACGGCATCCGCCCTGCGGCGATTTCAGTTGCGAGCGGGTCAGGCTGAGCGCCGAGATCGCGGCGCTCGACTCAGCGTCTCCGCGTCGCCGCCAGTCCTCCGATACCCAACGCGACTAGCAAAGCCGTGCTCGGCTCGGGCACGGACGTCAGGCGCTGGGCGGCGCGGTATTGGATCGGTACGTTGCCCATCTCCACGGTGGTCTGGAACGTGACCGACTGGTCGCCGATCTGGAGGGTCGTATCCAGGGTGGCGGTTCCGGTATGGGAGTTCGGGTAGTTGAGGGTCAGGCCCCAGAGTTGGACGCCAGGAGCGACGAGGCTCTCTCCCCCGAGCAGAAGCGTATTATAAGGGGCGTTCAGCGCGTTCGAGGCACCGCCTACCTCGCCGACCGTGAGCGGCGCGAAGAAGCCTTCATTGATCAAGACTGCGGTCACCGTCACCGCAGGATCGTCGATCGAGTGGCTGATGATCGCAGAGGTCAGGTCACTGAGCGTGATCGTGTCGCCGGTGGAGATGATCCAGCCGAAGGACCCATTGGCGACGCCGATGTTCGATACCGTGTCGACCCGATACAGGGTCGGTACGATGACGTCGAAGACCGGGCCGGCCGAAGCCGCCGTCGGACCGAACGCACACAGAGCGAGAACCAGACGCAGGACGAGCGAACGCAGCATGAAGTCCCCTTCCCAGAGGTGATTGTTCCCGGCCATCCTACACGGGACTAGTCGACGGCCGAGCAACTATTCGAGAAGCAGGTGTTTTCCTCACCGCTCGGCGGACCAGCAGAACAACACCGACGACACGCTAAAGCTGCGGGTGTGTCGAAGACGGACACGGCCGGGTCGCTCTGGGTCCGATCTGCCGTTCTGGCCCCGGACTCCCCGTCTCTTGACGCCTCCCGCCCGCCATCCGAGACTCCCGCTGCCCCCGCTTCCAGGTGCCGCCATCCGCGCCCGGCCGCGCGGGCTCGGAGGCTCCCATGGATCTCAGTTACGGCAAGGAATTCGAGGCTTTCCGGGGTGAAGTGAAGGCTTTTCTGAAGGCTAGCTGGCCGCCCTCCGGCGCGGCCGGTCAGGGCTCCAAGGACGAGCAGCTCCGGCGCTTCCGCGAGCTCGCGATCTCGAAAGGCTATCTCGGTCGCTCGATCCCGAAGAAGTACGGCGGCTCCGAGCAGGCCCCCGATCCGCTCCGCGGCCAGGTCATCCAGGAGGAGTTCGCCGCCGCCGGTGCGCCGATGGAGCCGCGCGGTATCGGCATGATGATGCTGGTCCCGACGCTGCTCGACCGCGGCGAGGAATGGCAGAAGGATAAATTCGTCCGGGCGACCTTGATGGGCGAGATCGCCTGGTGTCAGGGCTATAGCGAGCCGGGCTCGGGCAGCGATCTCGCGAGCCTGAAGACCCGCGGCGAGCTCGTCGGCGACGAATGGGTCATCAACGGCCAGAAGATCTGGACGAGCTCGGCCCATGAAGCGGACTTCATGTTCTGCCTCGTTCGGACGGAGCCGAACGAGAAGAAGCACGCGGGGATTTCGTACCTGCTGATCGACATGAAGCAGCCGGGCATCGACGTGCGGCCGCTGCGCGAGATGACGGGCGGCGCGATGTTCAACGAGGTCTTCTTCAACAAGGTGAAGACACCGAAGGACTGGATCGTCGGCAAGCGCGGAGAGGGCTGGCTCGTCTCGCGCACGACCCTCAAGCATGAGCGCAACTCGATCGGCAACGCCGGGCAGATGACGGCGCTCCTCGACGCGCTCGTCGCGACCGCGAAGCGGCGGAAGATCGACGGTCGGCCGGCGATCGCGGATCCCGAGATCCGGCGGCGATTGGTCGAGGTCGAGGGCTACATCCGGGCCCATCAGTATTCGGGCTTCCTGCAGATGACGAAGGATCTGAAGAAGGAGAGCCCCGGCGTCATGGGCCTCATGAACAAGGTCAACTCGACCCATATCGGCCACCGGATCGCCAAGCTCGCGATGGAGATCCTCGGCGACGACGGCAGCGTCGCGCCCGGCGAGCGCAACCTGATGGGCGCCGAGATGGATTCGGACTCGACCTGGACGAACTACTACATGGCGACCGTCGGGATCGCGATCGCCGGCGGGACGGCCAACGTCCAGCGCAACGTGATCGCCGAGCGCGGCCTCGGGCTGCCCCGCGACACGGCCGCCGATCGGAGCAAATGAGCATGGATTTCGATCTCTCCGACGAGCAGCGGATGCTGCAGCAGACGGTGAAGCAGTTCCTCGACAACGAGTGTCCGATGGCGAAGCTGCGCCAGCTCTTCGACGACGAGGTCGGCTTCGACCCCGTTCTCTGGAAGGGGCTCGCGGAGCTCGGGGTCGCGGGGATCCACCTGCCGGCCGAATACGGCGGGAGCGAGCTCGAGATCCTCGACCTCGCGGTCGTGGCGGAAATCCTGGGCGCCCACGCGACGCCGGTCCCGTTCTTCTCCCATGCCCTGGCAGGCCTCGCGATCTCGCTCGCGGGCTCCGAGGCGCAGAAGAAGCGCTGGCTCCCGGCCCTCGCCTCGGGCGAAAGGGTCGCGACGATCGCCTTCTCCGAGGCGGACGATGCGTGGCTCCCGGAGCAGTGGAAGCTCGCGGCGGGGGCGACGCTCTCGGGCGCGAAGGAACGCGTCGAGGCGGCGGAGCACGCCGATCTCTTCGTCGTCGGGCTCGCAGGCGGAAAGCTCGGCGTCGTCGACCGCAGCGCAAAGGGCATCGAGATCCAGCGCGTCGAGACGGCGGACCGGACCCGGCGGCTCGGTCGGGTGCACTTCGAGGAAACCCCCGTCGAGATCCTCGGCGCAGCGGGCATCGAAGCGGCGCGGCGCGTCTGCGACGTCGGGCTCGTGCTGCTGGCTGCGGATGCATTCGGCGGCGCCGACAAGCTCGTCGCGACGAGTGTCGCCTACGCGAAGAACCGCGAGCAGTTCGGCGTCATCATCGGCTCGTTCCAGGCCCTGAAGCATCAGCTCGCCGAGATGGCGATCGAGACCGAGCCGTCCCGCGCCCTCTACTGGTACGCGGCCCACGCCCAGGACCACGCGCCTGCCGAAGCATCGCGCATCGCCTCGATCGCGAAGAGCCACCTCTGCGAGCGCTATTCGCAGGTCGCCCGCGACGCGACCGAGGCCCACGGCGGCATCGGGTACACCTGGGAAGGCGACGTCCAGATCTGGTTCAAGCGCGCGATGTTCGACCGCGTCATGCTCGGCACGCCGCGCGTCCACAAGAACCGCGCGGCCGACCTCGCGGGCTGGTAGCGCACCCGATCGGTCGCCGGACGACCCGGTCCTAGAGCCCGAGCTCGAGCTGGGTTCCGCCGGGTCGCCGGAAGGCGGCGGTCGAAAGCGCCGGACGGGGTCCGTCGAGGCCGTGCTTGCGCGACCAGATCCGGAATACCGCGCCGATCTGGTCGGCGAAATTACCCTCGCCTTTCATGCGGGTTCCGAAGCGCGGGTCGTTCAGCTGGCCGCCGCGGAGACTCTCGAGGCGGTGGAGGACCTTGTCTTTGCGAAGCGGTTGGTGGGTCTCGAGCCAGGTCTGGAAGAGGGCCTTCAGGCCATGGGGCAGGCGTAGGATGATGTAGCTCGCGGAGGTCGCCCCGGCGTTCTTCGCCGCTTCGAGCAGCGCGGGGATCTCGTGATCCGTCAATCCGGGGATGATCGGGCCGAGCATTGCGCCGGTCGGGATGCCCGCCTGCGAGAGCGCTTCGATCGCACGCAAGCGTTCGCGAATCGAGGACGCTCGTGGCTCGAGGGTCCGCTGGATTTCCGGGTCGAGGGTCGTGAGCGAGAGCATGACCGAGACGGCCTGGAATCGCGCGAGGGATGCGAGCAGGTCGATGTCGCGGGTGACCAGCGCATTCTTCGTGATGATCGTGATCGGATTGCGAAACTCCGCGAACACCGCGATGCAGCGTCGGGTCAGCTCGAGCTTGCGCTCGATCGGTTGGTAGGCGTCGGTCACGCCGGAGAGGGCGACGACCTGGGGCACCCAGCGCGGCGCCGACAGCTCTCGTCGCAGCAGCTCCGGGGCGCGTTCCTTCACCAGGATCTTGGTCTCGAAGTCGAGGCCCGCCGAGAAACCGAGGTACTCGTGGGTCGGCCGCGCATAACAGTAGGCACAGCCGTGCTCGCAGCCGCGGTAGGGATTCAGACTCGCGTCGAAGGGGATGTCGGGACTGTCGTTGAAGCTGAGCACCGATCGCGAGGGGTCGGGCAGGAATTCCGTCCGGCGCGCGGAGTCCGGAGCCTCGGGGTCGGGCTCGACCTGGAAGCGCTCGAAGCGACCGCTCGGATTCGACTGCGCACCGCGGCCCTTGCGGGCGACGCCAGAGATCGGGGCGGTCTCCGCGTCTTCGGGGGGCGTAATCGACCGGTAGGACGCAAAGGGTTTAATCACAAAGGCGAAAGTAAGGAGAAAGTCGCGCGAGGGCAAGGGGGCGACGGATCGGGCGAGAGAGCCCCTGATGCACCGACGTCGTCGCGCTCAGGGCGGAGCCTGGCGTCCCAAGTAGCTCTCGAGCTGGCGGCCGAGCTCCGGCTCGTAGCGGCGGGCATGTGCGAGCTCCTCGCCGATCTGGCGTAGGGTTCGCGGGCCGGCGGCGAGGGGATGGGCTTTGAAGAAGGAGGCGATCTCTCGCGCCCGCTCGGGGGCGAGGGCTGCGCTCGTCCCGGCGGCGACCCTCGCCAGCAGGATCGGGGGCCACTCGCGCTCGAGCTTGTGCCAGACCTTCTGGAGATGGTGCCAGGTCGGCTCGGCCGTCCCCGGTCGCGCGAGCAGCGCGATCAGCAGCGCGGCGCGGTCGACGGCCGGCGCGAGCTTCGGGTCGACGGTCGCGGCGAGGGTCTGCGAGAGCTCCGCCGACGTCGGGAACTCGGCGAGGCCGAGCAGCATGCGTCGGCGGGTCTGGGGCGTCGGGGCGCTCCGCGCGGCGGCGATGAACGCTGTGTGAAGGTGGGAATCGCCCTGATTTGCGGCGATGCGAGTCGCCTCGTCCGCGAGCTCGGGGGCCAGCGGTGGGCCGCCCGCGAGTGCGCGAGCCACGCGCCGGGAGCAGGCGTCGCGGACGACGCCAGCCTGGCCGATGCGTCCGACGAGCGAGAAGATGCGTGCGCGCCGCTCGCGCTGACTCATATCATCTTCATCGCGCGACTCGAGCCCCAGGTCGTCGATCTGCCCGCCGAAGTAGATCTCGACCCATGCGCGAAGGCGCTCTGCGGTCTCGGGCTCTCGCCGCGCCGCCACGCGCTGGAGCAGGCGCCCGAGGACCCGCTCGACCGCGGCGAGCACGTCGGGATCGTCGTCGTCGCCGAGGCTCGCGACGAGATCGAGCACTTTGTCTATGGGTTCGCGTCCCGCGCGGGCCAGCGCCCATTGATTACCGACGAGCCCGATCCGCTCGAGAGGCGACAGGCTTCCCCGCTCGGCGAGCAGGTCCTCCCACTCGGATTCGCCGTGCTGAACCCGAAAGAATCCGGCCTCGCCCGCGTTGCCGTAGATCCAAGTGAGCGCGGCACCCTGACCCGGTGCGCCATCGCGGGCCTTCTTGAAGAGATGGCGGACGGCGCGGGCATTGCCGTCGCTGCCGCGCCCGACGCGGCCGACCCAGGGAATCGGCCAACGGGTCGCCGCGCCCCGTGACCCGCCCGGGCCCGCGACGAAACGCTCCTGGCGCAGGCGGATCGCGTCGCGGCCGTCGCCGTTCTCGCGCTCTACCCCCACGAGCGGAAATCCAGTCTGCAGCGTCCAGGGCGCGACGATCTTCTCGATCGACTGGTCCGAGACCTCGGAGAGTGCGGCCCAGAGATCGGTGGCGGTGGCCGAGCGATCCCGGTGTCGACGCAGGTAGAGCTGGATTCCCTCGCGAAAGACCTCGCTGCCGAGGTAGCGCTCGAGCATCCGCAGCACCGACGCGCCCTTGGTGTACGTAATCGCGTCGAAGTTCTCGTGGGCTTCCTGCGCGCTTCGGATCGGCGGGGCGATCGGGTGGCCCGTCGCGAGGGCGTCCTGCTCGAGGGCCTCTTCCCGGCGGTGGGCGAACTCGTGCCAGACGCGCCAATCGGGCTGCCAGCCGTCCAGGATCTCGTAGGCCATCCAGGTCGCAAAGGACTCGTTCAGCCACAGGTCGTTCCACCACGCCATCGTGACGAGATTTCCGAACCACATGTGCGAGATCTCGTGGGCGATCGTCTCCGCCGAGCGATGAAGCTCGGTGGGGCTCGCGGTGCCCGCGTCGAGCAGCAGGATCGAGTCACGGAAAAAGACCGCCCCCGCGTTCTCCATCGCACCGAACGCGAAGTCGGGCAGGGCGACGAGGTCGAGCTTCTCGTAGGGATGCTCCATCTCGAACCAGCGCTCGAGGCGGGCGAGGCTCTCGGCGGCGGCCTCGCGGGCGAAGCTCGCGAGGTTCTGGCGGCCGGGCAGGGTGAAGACGTGAATTGCCGTCGGCCCGACGTGGAGCGTCGGCGAGCTCTCGAAAGGGCCGACGGCGAGGGCGATCAGATAGGCCGACAGCGGCGGCGTCGGCGCGAAGTGGACCGTCTTCTTCCCGCGCCCCGCGTCTTCTTCGAACTCGATCGGCGCGTTCGAGATCACGGTCTGATCCGCGGGCACCGTCGCCGCGATGCGATAGCGGAGCTTCAGCGCAGGCTCGTCGAAGGCCGGAAAGAAACGCCGGGCGTCGGTCGGACAGAGCTGCGTCGCGAGCCAGGGATTCTCGCGGTCGGTCGAGCGGTAGAGCCCGCGCAGGTCCCGGCGGACGCGTCCACGGAAGACCAGCTCGAGGCGCACGGCCCCGGAAGCGAGCGGACCCTCGAAATGCAGCCGAATCCGCTCGGACGCCTCGAGCGTCTCGACCCGGGCCCGGAGGGCCTTGCCATCGCAGCGTGCGACGGCGCGCGAGACGACCAGATCCGCCGCGTGGAGCTCGATTGATCGTGTTGCTCGATCGAGCGCAAGCGCATAACGCACCTCGCCTCGGAAGCCCGGTTTGCGCGGGTCCAGCTCGAAGCGGAGCTCCGCCGATTGCGGTCGCACGAGGGGGGAGAGGCGGTGTTTCGAACGACTCGGCACGGGAGCTCCGTGATCGGGATTGCGGTGGATGGGCCGAGCCCTGCTCGAGGAGAGTCTGCGCGGTGTGTCGCCGGCGTCAACGCCTGGGTCGGGACACGGCGACGTCCCAGACCGCGCGCAGCCGGCCGAGCCCCTCGCGTAGCTGCCCGCGCGGTCCCGGGGTCGGTCCGGGGGCGGGGAGACCCCAGGCGTCGAGGCTCCGCGACCTTGCGAGGTAGAGGACGCGGGGGAGGTGGAAAGGCTGGGAGACCAACAGGATTCGCGCGCCGGGATGGCGGTCGGCGAGATGGTCGATCGTATCGATGGTTCTCGTGGCCAGTCGGTCGAAGAGCAGGGCTTCGCGCGGGACGTTCGCCGCGACGAGCAGCGCTGCGAGCGCCTCGACCTCGTCGTGTCCCTCGCTCTCGGCGCTGTCGCGGCGGAGCGCGTCCTCGCCTCGGCCACTGCAGAGGATCGGGACGCCGCCCAGGGCGTGGTACGCGGCGGCGGTGGCCCGGACCCTGCCGATCAGGTAGCCGCTCGGCCTCCCGCTTTGGGACCGGGGCGGGCAGCCGAGAGCGACGACCAGATCGGGTCGAACGACGGTCGCGAGCGAATCGAGGGAGGAGAGGATGCGCATCGTCGGGTTGTACCGCGCGGCGGGCACCCTGGCAGCCGCGCTGCGCCCGGGGACCTGGGAGCGTCGCCGATTCTCGTGTATCCGTTCGCCCACTCGAAACCCCGGATCGAAACCCAGGAGCAGGAAGCATGGCCAGCATCTTCACGAAGATCATCGCAGGCGAGATGCCCGGACATTTCATCTGGAAGGACGATGTCTGCGTCGCCTTCCTCACGATCGCGCCGCTGAAGCCGGGCCATACCCTCGTCGTCCCGCGCGAGGAGGTCGATGCCTGGACCGACCTCGAGCCGAAGGTGATGCAGCATCTGATCGGTGTCGCTCATTCGATCGGCCGAGCGCTGGACCGCATCTACCAGCCGGAGAAGGTCGGTCTCACGATCCTTGGGCTCGAGGTCCGCCACGTCCACCTCCACGTCTCGTGCATCTGGAGTCCCCACGACCTCGACTTCGGCCGCGCCGATACGAAGGCGAGCCCCGCGAGCATTGCGGCCGAGGCGAATAAGGTCCGAGCGGAGCTGCGAGCGCAGGGGCACCGCGAGGTCGTCGACGCCTAGATCCCGAAATGATCTCGAATCAGCTTCAGGTTGAGGCGGTCCGAGAGCAGTCGCTTGCCGAGGCCGACGAGCCGCGCCTCGTTGCCGACGGCGTAGCGGAGCTTCGGCCGCTTCGCGGTCAGCGCGTGGGCGACGGCGTCTGCCACGATCCCGGGCTTGGGGGCATTCGGGAGCGACTCCCGGATCGTCTGCTCACAGCGAGACTGTCTCTCGTGATACGCGGAGGCGCGATAGGCGGAGCTTTCCGGCGTGTCGCCCCAATCCATCACGTCGTTGAAAGCGGTGTCGATGTCGCCGGGCTCGATCAGACTGACCGAGAGACCGAAGGGGTGGACCTCGTTCGCGAGGGAGAAGGCGAGGGCCTCGATCGCCGCCTTGCTGGCCGAGTAGTGGGCCTGGAAGGGAATCGGGGCGCGACCCGAGAGCGAGCCGACCAGGAGCAGGCGTCCCGTACCGCGCTCGCGCATGCGGGCGATCACCGGTCGAACGACGCGGAGCACGCCGAAGAAGTTGGTCTCGAATTGCGACCGGGCGCGCTCGAGCGAAGTCTCCTCGACCGACCCGTAGATGCCGAAGCCCGCGTTGCAGACGAGGCCGTCGAGCTGCGAACTGCGAGCGAAGACCTCGGCAAGGCCCCGCGCGACCGACCCGTCGTCGCAGACATCCATTGCGATCCACTCGATTGCCGCTCGCGAGCCGACGGTCGTCGCGGCGAAGCCCGATCCAGGCTCGGTGGCGCCCGTCCCGTCCCGCCCTGGATTTCGGCTCGTGCCGAATACGCGCCAACCGAGCGTCAGCATGCGCGCCGCCATCGCCGCCCCGAGGCCGGAGGACGCGCCGGTGATGAGCACGCTCGGTCGATCCGCCAATGAAATTCTCCTTCCGTGGCCGCGAGCGGACTCCGCGACTAACGCAGGTTGCGCCGCACGATCTGCCGGAGGATGACCGGCCAGGCGAAGACGAACGGGTGACGGCGCTGGCGCTCAGAGAGCTCGAACTTTCGGCCCGTATGACGTTCGAGCTTCCAGAGGACGTACGGCACCCAATCGCCGAAGGTGTAGGCCGTCTTGAACAGGCGCACGAGCCCGAGGCTTCGGCCGAGGATCCGCATGAGCTGCCAACGAAGTCGGCCGGAGAGGAGCTTGCCGGTCCCGACCCGGATTGCGAACGAGCGGGGATGCTCGACGACTTCGTCGAGCCGGCCCTCGCTCGCGAGCCAGCGGATGGCGAGGGCTCCAACTTCGTCGTAGCGATCGGCGCTCGCGAGGTAGTGGCCACGAATCGTCTCGTCGGCTTCAGGCCGGCGCTCGCTGTCGTAGCTGCGTCGGAAGGCGTCGTGCCAGAAGGCCGCCAGGGAGAAGCGAAGCCAGCCCGAGCGGCGCGGGAGCAGGAAGACGAGGCGATGGACCATGACGAGGATCGAGCGGGCGACGCAGGTCGTGAAATAACGCCGGGCCTCGTCGTCGCGACAGGCGAGCAGTCGGGCGGGCTGTGCGAAGCGGGCGAAGACGTAGGGATGGAGTGCCCGAAACGAGGTCCCACGGGCGAAATCGGCGCGATCGATGACGCCGTACTTCGTGCGGAGCGTGCGCCCCTCGAATTCCCACTCGAGGTAGAAGACGTTCGGCGGCGCGATGTGGTTGATCAGCGCATGGAGTCGGTTGCGGTAGGCCCGGCCGTAGTCGTCGACCACGAGCCAGTAGTCGAGCACGCCCTCGTCGGTCGTCTGGCGAAGGCACGAGCCGTAGAAGAGCACGCCGAGCAGGGTGTCGCCGTGGAGACGAGCGAGCTCCCTGGCGAGAGTGTCCACGCTCGGTAGAACGCCCACGGAGAGCTCATGGGCGACGATCGCTTCGAGGCCTTCGAGATCGCCGCTCACGCTCGGACGAAGTGCACGACCCGCTCGGCCGAGAGCGCAATGCTGCGGTCGGGGTCGGGCTGCCAGAGCTCGCCGTCCACCGTGAACCCGCAGCTCATGCGGAGCTCGGCCTGGTCCACGTTGCGGCTCGTGTAGCCCGTCTCGGGGGTCACCCAAGCGGACGGCCGGCCGCGCAGCATGCCGATCGCAGCTCTGCCGAAGTTGTCGCAGGGGGCAGCGATCGCGGTGAAGCGAACGCCGCCGGGACCCTTGCCCCAGAAGGGGCGCATGCGCGCGAAGAGCCGCGAAAGGGTCGAGGCCATCACGAGGTGGTACTCGCCCTGGTGGACCTCCTCGCCGTCGAGCAGGATCTGGATCTTGTCCGGGGTCAGGATGCCCGACTGGTCGCCGGTGATGACGCGGCCGAGCAGACCGGCCGTGACCAGCGTCGCGCCGGGGACGCCCTCGACCATGCTGCGTTGACCGTCCTGGTCGAAGAGGCGGTGGTTCAGCTCGATCGCCCGCTTGATCAGGCCCGCGCCGAAGAACATGCCGTACTGGACGGCGCGCTCGAAGCCGAAGCCGTAGGCGACCCGAAGGACGCGTCGGGGCTCGACTCGTTCAGCGATGCGCCCGTCCCGGGCCGAGGTCAGGAGCGCCTCGAGGCCGCGGAGCGGATTGCGGTCGGCCTCGAGGTCCATCGCGCTCATGTTCGTCCGGCCCGCCCGCAGCGGGGCCACGAGCGGCACGCGGTCGCCGAAGGCGTTGCTCGCGAGGATCTCCGTCAGCACATACTGAAGCGTGCCGTCGCCCCCGTTCACGACCAGGAGGTCGACTTCCCGAGCGGCCAGCTCCGCCAATGCCTCGGGCATGACGCCAGCCGTTTCCGTCTCGACGTGGAGGACTTCGGGATGGCTTCGCAGGAAGCCCAGCATACGGCTCACCTGCTCCTGGCTCTTGCCAGCGCGCAGGTTGTTGACGACACCGATTCGCAAATGGGTCCCCATCGTGAGTGAAGCTCGGGACTCGATCGGTCCTGCAGAGGCCGGGGAAAAGACTGGGCCCGGCTCGCGTGGACTTAACGGCGATCGATCGGATTCATGAATGTGATGGATGCCACACCCATCACATTGCTTTCCGTTGTCTCGTCTTCGGTCTCCCGTTGTGAGTTGGAAACTCGCTCAGTTTCGCTGGTAGGGGGGATGGATGGTTTTGCCAGCGCGGAGCGGATGCTAACCGCGATCCGAGTGTCCGCCCAGACCTCCTGGGGTTGCGACGATCTTCGGATGAACCAGCGAAATGGCTGAGGAATCACGTCGAGGGGATCAAAGCGCAACCATTCGTGGCTGAGGCGAATCTCACCCGATCCCTGCTTTCCCGTGAGCAGGAACCGGTCGGGGACCGGGTATCCGATGCCCGCTTTCCCCGAGAGGAGCGCAAGCCCGTCCTTCCAATGGGCCGCGAATTGGTCTGGTCGTGACTGCGGCCGGGAGAGCAGCTGCCAGGCCCCCGCGAATCGGCTGCCGTCTCGGATCTGGAGCCCATAGAAAACGAGGCCGCCAGAGCGCCCATAGGCCTCGATGCGCCGGTCGAGGAGGGCGGCCTCGTCGTCCGGAGTCCAGGTATGGACCAGCCAGGTATGACCCTTCACCGCGAGCGGCGCCATCATCCAGGGGGCCTTGATTGTGCCCTGGGTCACGGCGCCTGCCGCCAGCACCTCGACGAAGTAGCGGCTTGGAAGCTGGGCCGACGGGACGCGGCCCGAGAGGGCGTCGGCGCCGAAATCGAATTTGAGCCGGATCTCGATTTCATCCTTGGTGATCTTCAGCGAAGCACGGGGGCGGTGGAGATCGAGGTGGCTCGCGGCGACGTCGAGATAGAGCCGGTCAGGGGAGAGCGTCCAGGCGCCCCGCTGGCGGCCATTCACGTAGCGGTAGGGCGCGCGGCCTCGCTCCATGAGATGGCCGACGGCGACGGCGCTCTGGTCGCCGGGGCCGGCGTTGGTGATGAGGAAGCGTTGGGTGATGCGGTGGCCGCTGTCGAGCTCGATGAAGAGCGTCCAGTACTCGCTCGCATGATCGCCGACCGGCAGGCGTGCCTTGGGATCGAGTGGGAGGGTCGGCTTCGTGGGGGCGGTCGTCGTCGGGCTGGCAGCCTGCGCGGGGAGCTCCAGCAGGAGCGCCAGCGCTAGGAGAAGGGCGGAGAGCAGGAGCGCGACGTGGGCTCGCGCGCGGCTCGGACTCGATCCTACCCCTCCGTCGCAAGCGGGCTTCGCAGGACGATATGGCCGCGGTTTCTTTCTCAACGCCTCGTCCCCCTCTTTTTTCGTGGATCGCGTGTTTCGCGCTGGTTCGTCACGAGGTTCGCAGCCAGACCTGTGCCGACCCGCTCCGCGGCGCTTTCGATCGACGGCGATCGAGGCTATCACACGCCCGAGCAACCCCCGCAGGCTTCTCCGACCTCGGGTGTCTGAACGTCATCTGAGTCACGCACGGCCTCTCGGGTTCCACCCCGGCGGCGGAGAGCGGGGGATCGAAGGCTTGAGCGAGGTCGTCCGTTTCGCCCACCTCTCCGATTGGCATGCCACGACCCTCGCGCGGGGGGGGCTCGCGCGCTTCCGGGGCAAACGTCTCTCGGGCTTCGCTTCCTGGGCGATCAGCCGCCGGCGACACCACAGCCCGCAGATTCTCGAAGCTGCGTTTCGCGACGTGAAGGCCCAGTCCGTCGATCGCATCTTCGTCACCGGAGACCTGACCCACATCTCGCTCCCGAGCGAGTTCGAAGCCGCGCGCGAGCAGCTCGAGCGATTGGGCTCCCCCGAGCAGGTCTTCCTGATCCCCGGCAATCACGACTGTTATGTCCCGGTCGAGCCGTCCCTCGGCTGGGACCGCTGGGCGCCCTACCTGCGCGGGCAGCGCCCGGGCGAGGTCGACGCCGAGCTCGCGCCCTGGCTCGCGGTGCCACAGGACCTGAAGTCGCAAGCTGCGCCGCGCCACGCGGATTACCCGACGCTTCGGACCTTCGGTCGGATCGCCGCGATCGGCCTCTGCTCGGTGATTCCGACGCCGATCTTTCGCGCAGGCGGACAGCTCGGCCCCGAGCAGCTCGAGCGCCTGCAGCATCTTCTCGAGGTGCTAGGCCGTCGCGGTCTCTGTCGTGTGCTGCTGATCCACCACCCGGTACACGCCGGCAGCGAGCCGGAACGCAGAGCCCTCTGGGACGCCGAGGCGCTTCGAAGTCTGCTTGCGGAGACCGGAGCCGAGCTCGTGCTGCACGGTCACAAGCATCGACGCCGCGTCCATTTCCTCGATGGCCCCGACGACCCCATCCCCGCGATCGGCGTTCCTTCGACCTCCGAGGTCGGGAGTCGCCCGGATCGACTCGCGCAGTACCACGTGTACACCGCGCGCCGATCGGCTTCGGGAGGCAGATATGACCTGTCCGTCGAGGTGCGCGGCTACGACGCGAATGCCCGCGCCTTCGTGCCGCTTCCCGATCGGCTCCTCTAGCGCGCGCCGCCGATCGAGCGCTCCGCCAGGATCTTTCGAACGAGCACCAGATCATCGAGCTTGTCGACGTCGACCGCCGCCTCCGGCTGGGGGAGAGCGATCGCCTCGACGCGAATCCCGATCACCCGTGAGACCTGCACGAAGGCCTCTTCCAGCGTGAGGCGCCGCAGCACGAAGCGAAGCAGGTTCCAGAGCCCGAACGAGCGGGCGATCTGCCAGGGTCGTTTGCGCAGACCCTCGACACGCTGCCAGTAGAGCGCGGCCGCCCGCGCGGCGGGGCTGCGGAACAGGAAGAGGTTCGCGCCCGAGTAGGCCTCGCCCCGGAAGCAGAGGTAGGTCCGTCGCGTTTCGGGGAAGCGGGCCTCGATCCGACTTCGAGGGACGAGGGCGAGGCAGAGGTCGGCCGAGCTCGAGTCGCTCGCCTCGAAGAAGCCTTCGAGCATCGCATCATCGAGCAGGGCGTGGTCCGCGGTCGTGACGAGGATCGGGCCGGCGGAGAGGTCGAGGAAATCGAGGCTCGCGAGCGCGCTTCGGGACGGCGAGTCTGTGCTTGGGAGGATGTCGAGGCGGCCTTCGGAGCGCCAACGAACGACGTCGGGGAGGAATTCGAGCAGGTCCGGGCGATCGATGCTGATCAGCACCCGCTCGATCGAAGGCCATTCGAGCAGTCGCCGGCTGACGCGAACGAGCATCGGCTCGCCCTCGATGTCGAGCAGCGCCCGGTGGGCGGCGCCGTCGCCCTCCGCGAGCGCATCGGGGCCTGGACGTCGTCCGGCCAACAGGATGGCGCGCCGCGGCCCCACGAGAGCGTTCGATCGACTAGCGGGCAGGGGCGAGGTTGCGGAGAGCCGAGTCGATCGCGCGCACCTCGGCGAGCAGCCGATCGAGATCCTCGAAGCTGATCTGGCTCGGTCCGTCGCAAGGCGCGTGCTCGATGTCGGGATGCGTCTCGAGGAAGAGCGCGTCGATCCCGGTCGCCACCGCGGCGCGGGAGAGCGGGGCCACGAAACGGCGATCGCCGCCCGACGAGCCTCCGTTGGCGCCGGGGTACTGGACCGCGTGGGTCGCATCGAAGCAAACCGGCGCGAAGGCTCGCATCTGGACCAGGCCCGCCATGTCGGTCACGAGATTGTTGTAGCCGAAGCAGGTGCCCCGGTCGGTGACGAGGATGTCCTCGCAGCCATAGTGCTTGAGCTTGTCGACGGCGTGGCGCATGTCGTGGGGGGCGACGAATTGCCCCTTCTTCACGTTTACGGCGATCCCCGTCGCTGCACAGGCGGCGATCAGATCGGTCTGTCGCATCAGGAACGCCGGGATCTGGATGATGTCGACGACCTGGGCCGCGATCTTCGGCTGGCTCGAGTCGTGGACGTCCGTCAGGAGCGGGAGACCCGTCTCGCGCTTCACGGCCGCGAGCGTCCGCAGGCCCTCGTCGATGCCGGGGCCGCGGAAGGAATCGTGGCGGGAGCGGTTGGCCTTGTCGAACGAGGCCTTGAATACGAGCGGGAAGGCGTGCTTCTCGGCGAGCTGCTGGATCGTGCGAGCGACCTCGATGGTGTCCTGCTCGTTCTCGATCACGTTGAGACCGCAGATCAGGAGCAGCGGCGCACCGTCGCCGACCGTAAGATTGCCAATCCTCATTCGCTTCCTCTCTCGTGTGCACACCCCGGAGACATCTTGATTGATGCGCCCGGGCACCCCCCTGTGCAACCCCCTCGACGTCGGTCATGACCGACTCGCGGCGCTTAGTATCCCCGGATCGCGCCGGGAGTCGAGGACTCTTGCGTCACTCGTCCCGATTCTCGGCGAAACAAGCCACAATTTTGTAGCAAAATGAACGCGAAGGACACTGGGCCGTTCCATCCAGGCGCCGCCCGTGTGGTTCTGCGCCCACCCATTCGCAGGTCCGCACTGCGGTGTAGAATGCATTTCGACCGCCCCCCACCTGAAGCAGGCGAGCCCGATCCCCCGCGATCCGGCTGGCCCGGGCTGTTGCTCAGGCGAATGATCAGCCGAATCCTCCGCGCAATGAAGACCCGGAAGCTGTCCCGGACGAGCCAGCGCGAGTCGACGACCGCGGGCGCGCTCCGAGCGGCGATGGAGTGCGTCGTCCTCCCTCCTCGACCCGGCTCGAAACCCTGCGATCGTCCGCCGGTCGAGATCTACCTCGGGACCGAGCCCGCCCAGTACCGAGCCAATCGCGTCTTCGGGTACTCCATTGAGAAAGCTCGGGATCCGGGCCGCGAGGTGCGGATCCACCTGATGTCCGAGCTCGATGGCTTCGACCGCCGGGGCTGGACGACGGGCTTTACGAACTATCGATTTGCCATTCCCGCGTTCTGTGACGGTCGCGGCCGCGCGATCTACAACGACGAGGACGAGATCTACCTGACCGACCCCGGTCGGCTCTTCGATCTCGAGCTCCGGAGCGCCGGCTATCTCGCGATCTCGGATACCGAGTCGTCGGTCATGCTGATCGACTGCGAGCGGATGGCCCCGGTATGGAAACTCGAGGAAGCCCAGCACGGCTGGAAGCGAACGCTCCTGCGAAAGGCCTCGCGCGCGACGGGGCATCGGGGCGAGCTCGATCCCGGCTGGAACGCGCGGGACGAGGAGTTCGTCCCCGACCGCAGCCATCTGCTGCACTACACGACCCTCCACACCCAGCCCTGGCGTCCCTTTCCCGAGCGCTTCGTCTACCAGGAGGGAGCCTACACCCAGCTGTGGCACGACCTCGAACGCGAGGCGATGGCGGAAGGCTTCGAGCTCTTCCACCGCGACGCCCCGAGCAAGCGCTTCGCCGAGCTTCGTGTGCGTCTCGAGCGCCTGCCGCGGGGCGAGCTGCCGAGCGCGATCGGGCCGTCGGGCGAGATCGCGCGAACCGTCGAGGCGCTGGCGCGCCAGGCGAAATGTCGGAGCTGGATCGAGCTGTTGCCCGACCTGCGCGGCAAAGCCGAGACGCGCCCGGGTCGCTTCGGTCTCGATGCCGAGCGGCGAATGGGGCTGCTCGAGTGGCTCGCTGAGGGATCCGATGCGGCGGATCCGGCCGATGGCGTCGTCTGCGCCGATGGCCTCGAGGGCGTGCCCGTCTGGGACATTCCCTGGGTCGTCGAATCGCTCTTCGCGCGGGCGCCGGGCTTCGTATTCGTCGCCGTCCGGTGTCAGGACACGCCGCGTCGACGCTTCTTGCATCCGCCAGCGGGCACGGCCTTCACACCGGGCTGGTGGCGCTCGCATTTCGAGGCGGCCGGCGTGCGGCATCCCCAGGTGCGCTGGGAGCTGCTGACGACGCGCGGCCGCGATTTCGCTCACGATGGCCACCACCTCGCCCGCGGTGGTCCCCGTCTCGACGCCACTCCGCCGCGGATCTGGATTCTGCGCGACAGCGACGTCGCCCGGGATGGCGCGCACGAGCGGCCGCTCCGCGTCCTGGCTGATGCGCTCGGTGGGGCGTGCGAGACCCTCGGTCCGGAAAGCGCCTCATTGGCGCCTCCGTGGCCCGATCTCCTGATCGTGGCGGGCCGCGGGGCTGCCGAGCGGGCGCGACGCATTCGGGAAGAGGCCCACGGCCATTGCCTCGTCGTGGCCCTCGGTCGAGACGCGGGGCTGCCGGTCGACGAAGTCGATCTCGCCGTGATGCCCCGCGGAGACGCGATCTTTACCCACCCCCGGCTGCTCGAGATCGACCGACCGCTCGTCGCGCCGTTTGTGCGCACCGCAAACTGCGCAGGCGAGGCGAGCGCACGCATTGCAGCGATCCGCGGCCCGCGCCTCGTCGTTCATCTCGATGCATGCGCCGGAGAGCGCGGCCGATACTCGCTTGCGACGGTGGGGGAGGTCGAGGCTCTCGCGCGGCGGGTCGCGGCGAGCGCGACGGCGCTCTCGGCGTCCGTCCTGCTTTCCGTATCGCCCGGCTATCCCGCGGCCCACTTCCAGACGTGCCGACGCGCGCTCGGCGAGGTCGCCTTCGCCGAGCCTTCGAGCGCGGAGGTCTGGTCGGCCCTACTCGCGCAGGGGGACCTCTTCGTCGTCGAGGGCGCATCCGACGGGGCTCTCGAGGAGCTCGTCGCGACCGGTCGGCCGATCTTTCTCGCCCGGGCGCCGCAGGCGCCGACGATCGGGGGACTCGCCGAGCGTGTTCGTCGCTGGACCGCCGAGACCGTCATCGCCCGCGCGCGCGCGAAGCCGGCGAACGATCGCGGCACGACACGACCCCAGGAGGGGATCGAATGGCTCTGCGCGAAGCTCGTCGCGAGCGGCTACATCCGGCCGCGGTCCGATCACGATCGATTCCGTGCGAGCCTGCTCGCATCCGGTCACGTCAGGCTGCTCGAGGCCGCTCTCACGCCGGCTGATTCCAACGGCTTCCCGCCGCCCCCGCCGGGCGAGCTCGAGCGCGTGGCGGTACGGGTTCGTTCGATGCTGGGCCTGCAGTCGCCGTCCCGTTAGGCCTTGCGGCCGGACCGATGGGGCAAGCTCCTAGGCGAAGTGCTTCGTGATCCGCCCGACGGCCTCTTCGACCTTCTCGCGGAATCCGAAGGCGGACAACCGGAGATAGCCCTCGCCACAGGAGCCGAAGCCCGAGCCCGGTGTTCCGACGACGTTCGCCTGGGACAGCAGCGCGTCGAAGAATTGCCACGAGTCCAGGCCGTTCGGCGTCTTCATCCAGACGTAGGGGGCGTTTACGCCGCCGAAGGTGTAAAAGCCCGCCTTCGCGAGTCCCGCTCGAATGATGCCTGCATTCGCCATGTAGTAGTCGATGTTGGCCTGGACTTCCTTGCAGCCGGTTTCCGAGTAGATCGCCTCGGCCGCGCGCTGGACCGGGTAGGAGACGCCGTTGAATTTCGTGCTCGTGCGCCGATCCCAGAGGCCCGCGACGGAGACCGACTCGCCCCGGGCGTTGCGCCCCTTCAGCTCGGCAGGGATCACGACGTATGCGCAGCGGATGCCCGTGAAGCCCGCCGTCTTCGAATAGCTCCGGAACTCGATCGCACACTCACGCGCGCCGGGCACCTCGAAGATCGATCGCGGCAGCTCCGGGTCGGTGATGAAGCGCTCGTAGGCCGCGTCGAAGAGCAGGATCGCCCCGTTGGCGCGCGCCCAGTCGACCCACTTCGTGAGCTCTGCCTTCGACGCGACGGCGCCGGTCGGATTGTTCGGGGAGCAGAGGTATACGAGGTCGACCGGTCGATTCGGGAGCGCCGGAAGGAAGCCCGACGCCTCGGTACAGGGCAGATACTGGATCCCGGAATAACGCCCGTTCGCGCCAGCCTGCCCGGTTCTGCCGGCCATCACGTTGGTATCGACGTAGACCGGATAGACGGGATCGGGAATCGCGATCGTCGCGTCCTCGGCGAAGATCTCCTGGATGTTGCCCGAATCGCATTTCGAGCCGTCCGACACGAAGATCTCGTTCGGATCGATCGCGACGCCGCGGTCTCCGAAATCATGCTTCGCGATGGCCTCGCGCAGGAACGCGTAGCCCCGTTCGGGCCCGTACCCCTTGAAGCCGCTCGCCACGGCCATCTCGTCGACGGCGTCGTGCATCGCCTGTCGCACCGACGCGGTCAGCGGCAGGACGACGTCGCCGATGCCCAGGCGGATCACGTCGGCCTTTGGGTTCGCGGTCTGGAACGCGCTGACTCGGCGCCCGATCTCGGGGAACAGGTATCCCGCGGCCAGCTTCTGATAGTGGTCGTTGATGCGTGCCATCGCCGTGCTCCCCTGAATGCGCGTTCGTCCCCCGATGGCGGGGGTTCACGTCGCGTGGATCGGCCTTCGTCGGCCGGGGGGCCGAAGCTATCCGAAAGGGCATTCGGCATCAATTTTCGAAGCGAAGAGGCGCAGCGAGGCGTAACCGGAATCCAGTGGTGGGCCAGAGGAGGTCGGACTCGACGACCGTTCGGACCCGCAGGTCCAGCTCGAACTCGTCCTCGGTCTCTTCACAAAGCGCGGCGATCAGACTGCCGAACTCGAACGGGTCGGGGCGTCCCTCGGTCTGGCAACCGCTCGTTTCGTACTCGAACCCAGACCCCCAAGAGACTGCTTCCGTCACCGCCGACCTCCCTCGATGGCCGATCGGAGAGCAGAAAACATGCCAGCGCCCTCGATCCCGGATCGAGCCCGCCCGCCGGCGGAAAACACGAGCGAGATCGAGCGGGTGCGTACGTGCACGAGGTGCGGGAGCGAAATGCGGTGGCGTGGGGAAGCGGTGAGTCGTGCGGATCGGGACGGCCCCGCAGCGGGGTGCGTACCGAACGGAACAACCGGACGGAACGGGATGGAGCAGCATGAAAGGATGCATTTCGCTGCAGCGCTCCTACGCTCGCGCCACTGCTAGCCTCCGGCCGACTCGCGCAGCGAATCAGGGCCAATGAACCCCCGGCTGCGCCGAGCTCGAATCGTCGAAATGGGGAGAGCGAGCGATGGCCGGCAAGGCGGACGGGGATGGGCACGCGGTCGACGACGTAAAGAGCCTCGAGCTCTACGGCTATCCGGGCTGTCCCTATTGTCGGCGCGTCCTGGGCGCGATCGAAACCCTCGGCATCGACGTGCCGCTTCGCAATACGATGACCGACGACGCGAACAATGACGCGCTCGTCGCGGCGACCGGGCGCGAGACCGTCCCGGTGCTGCGGATCGAGATGCGGGATGGCTCGGTTCGCTGGCTCCCTGAATCCCTCGACATCGTCCGGTTCCTGAACGATCGATTCGCAGGCTGAGCCGGGAAGGGGCGGCGCTCGCCCTGCGAGACACCCTAACATGGGCGCATGCTCGCCATGCGCTACCACGGGGACGGTCACGGGCTGTCCGCCGACGACATCCCGGTCGCCGAGCCGGGTCCTTTCGAGATCCGTCTCGCCGTTTCGACCTGTGGCGTGTGTCGGACGGATCTCCACATCGTCGACGGCGAGCTGCCCGACGCGAAGATCCCGATCGTTCCGGGTCACGAGATCGTCGGCCGCGTCGAAGCGCTCGGCGCCTCGGTCGTCGGGTTGGCGATTGGAGATCGGGTCGGGGTTCCATGGCTGGGCTTCACGTGTGGCTCGTGTGGCCCCTGCCGTCGCGGTCTCGAGAACCTCTGCGACGCTCCCCGCATGACGGGTTACCACGTCGACGGGGGTTATGCGGAGAGTGCCGTCGCGGACGCCCGCTATTGCTTCCCGATTCCGGATGCCTACGACGATGTCGAAGCCGCGCCCTTGTTGTGCGCGGGCCTGATCGGTTACCGCGCCCTGCGCATGACGGGCGAAGCCTCGCGCATCGGGCTGTACGGATTCGGGGCCGCGGCGCACATCATCGCCCAGGTCGCGATCTACGAAGGTCGTGAAGTCTTCGCCTTCACCCGCCCGGGCGATCTCGCGGCCCAGGATTTTGCCCGCTCGCTCGGCTGTTTCTGGGCGGGGAGCTCTCTCGATCGGGCACCGTCCGAGCTCGAGTCCGCAATCCTCTTCGCGCCGGATGGACGGCTCGTCCCCCAGGCGCTCCGCGCCGTAGGGAAGGGCGGAAGCGTCGTCTGCGCCGGAATCCACATGTCCGACATCCCGAGCTTCGCCTATCGCGACCTGTGGGAGGAGCGCGTGATCCGATCGGTCGCGAACCTGACGCGTGCCGACGCCCATGCATTCCTCGCGCTCGCCCCACGTGTTCCCGTGCGATGCGAGACGGAGGTATTCGACCTCGCCGACGCGAACGAAGCGCTCGCACGGCTTCGTTCGGGGCGTGTGACCGGGGCTGCGGTCCTGCGAATCCCGCTACGGCGGTGACGAGAATGACTGGGAGTCGACCCGGGCAAGTGCTCGCGTGGACGGGGGCGAGCTGTGGCGACGGTCGCCGCTCTCGAAATCGCCGACTATGCTGGCCGCCGACGTCTCGGGTCGTGCAGGCGGGTCGAGGGGTCGGGCGCAGCGGCCGCTAGCGACGAGCGTCGAAACGAGCGGAGAGAGGTGGAGGATGGAGAGTCGATGCGTCGCCTAGCACCGTTCTGGTTGTTGCTCGTCGGATTGGGTGCGCTCGGCGCGGAGGCCGAGGAGCCGGTCGTGGAGACGGGCCCCTATCTGGTCGTCGGCTCGGGCTTCAGCGTCGTGGGACAGCAGGAGACGAAGCTCGGAGCAGACGACGCCGACATCGAATACGACGATGCAGGGCTGGCGGAGCTGTCGCTCGGGTATCGCGTGCATTCGCATGTTCGGGTCGAAGCCAACCTGAACTACCGCCAGCACCACATCGAGAACATCGACTTCGAAGGACCCACAGAGGTCTCCCACAAAGGCGACATCCACGCGATCGGGGCCCTCGCCAACGTCCTCGTCGACTACCCCCTCGGCCGCCAGATCGAGCGGGACTCGATCCCGATCCTGGTTCCCTACGCGGGCGTCGGGGTCGGCGTCCTCTGGACCAAGCCGCGGGCCGAGCTGCGGACGACGCCCGAGCAGAAGATCCGGGGCGAGAGCGCCGAGTTCGCCTGGAACGTCCTCGCCGGCGTCGAGATCCCGATCACGCGTCGTGCCGGCCTTCAGATCGGGTATCGCTACCTCGAGTCCCTCGACCAGAGCTGGAACCTCCGCATCGGCGCGAGCTCTGCGGGAAGCGTCGATGCGCCCTACCAGGCGCACGAAGGTCGTGTCGGTCTCCGCATCGGGTACTGATTCCATCGAGGCATCACCCGGACCACGGCTCGAGACGGGTTGTCCTGGGCCCGAATGTCGAACGCTGGCTAGGCGAGTCCGAGCTCGCGGTCCTGCGCTTCCGGGTCGAGGTGCTCGAACTGGATGATCTCGAGACGCTCGAAGCTCGCGCGGACCCGGGGCGTGATCAGTCCGAGGCGCCGGAGATTCGGCACGATCCGCATGAAGAGCATCGATCGAAAGAGCTGTCCCGTCGGCGAGGTCATGACCGCCTCTCGGACGGCTTCGACGTCCCAGCCCATGGCGAGAGCGATCTCGGCCCCGGCCAGGCGATTACGCATCAGCTCGCAGGCGTAGATGATGAAGTCTTCGCGGTCCCGAAGCTCCCCGCCAGAAAGACCGCGGTAGTGGTCTCGAAGCGCGAGCATCCCGAATGCGACGTGACGGGACTCGTCCTTCATGACGTAGTGGAGCAGATGCTTCAAGAGCGGCTCGTTCGCCGTCCTCCACAGGCTCCCGAAGGCCGCCATCGCGAGTCCCTCGATGATGATCTGCATGCCGAGGAACTTGAAGTCCCAACGCGAGTCCGTGATCGTCGCGTCGAGAAGGGCCTTCAGCGATTCGCTGATCGGCCACTCCCATTCGAGCTTTTCGTTCACATAGCGCGCGAAGACCTCGACGTGGCGTGCCTCGTCCATCGTCTGCGACGCCGCATAGTATTTCCCGTCGATCCAGGGTACGCCGGCCACGAGCTGGGAGGCGACGATGAGCGCACCCTGCTCGCCGTGGAGGAACTGCGACAGCTGGTTCGCGACCTGGGCTCGGCCGAGCCGAGTCCGTTCACGCGCGGAGAGCTTTCGTGCGGGTGCAAAATCCGAGAGCGGGTCGAGCTGCGGCGGCAGGATCTCCAGCTCGGGATCGACCGTGATCGACCAGTCGAGCTCGGTCGTCGAATTCCACTGCTCCCGCTTGGCCTTCTCGTAGAGCTCGCGGAGGCCCTCCTTCACACAGCCGTAGTTCCAGACGTAGTTGCTGTCGAAAGAGGTCAGGATCGATTCGATTTCGCGGTCGTTCCGCTGGGCGGTCGCGTCGGTTCCGGAAAGAGGGGCGGTCGTCATCTCGTATTCTCCAGCGGGCTTCAGCCGGGCGGCTGCGACGGAATATGACGTGGGATTCTTGTATCGACCACGGTCGAGAAGCCCTTCGAGGTGATTCTGACCGTGAGTATCACTGGGAAGAGAAGCGAACAACGGAGAATTCCGGGGAAGATCGTGGAGAGTCGATGGACGGCGAGGGATGAATGCGGACGACCTCGGCGGCGAAGGGCGCTCCGATGGCGCAACAGGTTCGCAGTCCGGCGACGCGCAAGCGTGTACTTGCGACGGCTTCAGAAAGAACCGACCACGTTGAAGAAGATGCCGTGATTGTCGTAGGAGAGGTCGGTCAGGTCTTCCGAGAAGTCAGTGAAGTTGTAGCCGATGCCGGCCTTCAGGTGGTCGCCGAAGTAGCGGTAGAGCGTCGTGAGCGCGCCGCCGCGGCGCTCGTCGAGATCCGGCAGCTCGAGCAGGCGACCCTCGATCGACGCTTCCCATTTCTCGAGGAAGCGGTAATCGGCGCGCAGGATCGCGAGGTGCGCGTCGTTGTCGAAGAAGTCCGGGTCCACACGATCGACGCTGACCTGGGCGAGGCGATAGGCGTACTTGGTGCCGAGGGTGAAGTTCTTCGTGACGTCGTAGGACAGGTCGATCGAGGCGATGTGGCTCTTCTGGATGAACTCCGTCGATGAGCCGTTCTGGCCGACCTGGTCGTTGGTCGGGACGTTGTAGAAGTAGGTGTACTTGAGGAGCGCATTGAGGCGGTCGTTCAAGACCGGTCGATAGGCATACCCGAGCACCGCCTCCGTGAACCCACCGTCGAAGAATCCCCCCTGCGAGCTGTCGGAGATCGCGTGGTTGAACTTGGCGAGGAGTCGTCCGTCCTCGTTCATCTGATACTGCAGGTTGTTTCGGAAGAGCCATGTCGAGCGGTCGGAGCTCGAGCCATCGGCCGCCTCGATGTCGTTGAAGACGTACTCCACGCCGCTCGAGAGCGAGAGCGCATCGAACCGATAGCCGAGCCGGAGCCCCGCGCCGCGGCGCTCGGTCTCGGCGTAGGTTCGCTGATCGCGGAGCGTTCCGTCCTCCCAGTTGACGCCGATGTTCCAGCGCTCGGTCGGCGCGTAGTCGACGCCCATCGAGCGGGTGAGGCCGGCGACCGTCATGTGTTGGTACTGGGTCTCCGCGAAGACGCTCGCGTGATCGTTGATCCGGGCGCGGGAGCCGAGGGTCAAGCCGCCGCGGCGCGCGGCGAGACCGTCGTAGCCGCGCTCGCTGTCCAGGGCGTAGTTCATGTAGAGCTTGCTCTGCTCGCTGCGCTGCCAGGTCGTACCCAGCTGGGCTGCGGGCCCGAGCCCGCCGTGGGATACCTCGCCATTCAACGCTACGCGATCCGTCACCCGGTAGGCGCCGCCGACCCCGCCCCGGTGGTTGTCCTCGCGCTCGTCGGTCGCGTGCACCGTGCCCTGGCCGAAGACGTAGCTCTTCCAGCGGCCGCGGGTGTCGTACTCGGCCTGGACGACGGCGTCGGTGCGGTCGCCTTGCTGTTGCGTGGTCGTGACGATGGCGGCGTCGTCGTCGCGGGCGTCGTGGCGTGCGCCGCCCTGGACGCGCCAGTTCTCCGTGATCTGGTAGCCGACGTTCAGCTCCGCGATGGTCGAGGTCAGTCCACGGTCCTCGACGACCCGGTCGCCCTTGGCCGTGACGTCGACGGCGGACGTGATCGGGATCCGTGCGACGCCGCCGTACTGATCGGTATCGGTCAGTCGATTGAGACCCGAGGACGAGTAGCCCGCCTCGAGGCGCTGGCCGTAGAGGGCGACCTGACCGCGGAAGCCCTTCAGCCAATCGGCGACTTCGACGGACAGATCCGCGCGGTAGCCGTAGGCCGCTTCGTTGTCGGGAGCCCCGGCGAACGGATCGCCGAAGCTGAAGCCACCGTCGTCCGAACGAAGCGCATGGGAGACGAGTCCCTCGCTGCGGCCGGCCTGGATCTTGAGCCAGGACCGCGTCGTCTTGCGCAGCGTCACGTCGGCGGCGTACAGGCTGCTGTCGTTGCCGTCCTGCGAGTTCTGACTCGCGGTCGCGCCGACGCGGAGGAAATCGGTGAGCCAGACCTGCGCGGTCCCGCCACTATTGAGCGTGTCGACCTCGTCGAAACCGGGCGTGTACTCGTACTGGACGACGAGCCAGACCTCGTTGCCCGAGAGTCCGTCGCTGCGCACCAGCAGGCGGTCGCTCGCGATCGTCGAGAGGGGCTCCGAGAGCAGGATGCGGCCCTGGATGTAGTCGACGTCGTAGTCGAGCTCGGGCTGGAGATTCAAGACTTCCTGGACGATGCCCGAGGCCTTGTCCCGGACCTCGACCCGTAGGCGTTCGGAGCCGATCAGCAGATCCTGGCGGTTCAGGAAATAGAGCGAGCCCCCGGTACCCCGGAAATCCTCGCGGCTCGTCACCGTGCCGGGGTCCGCCGTGAAGCCGTCGACGACGACGCGACGCTCGCCGAAGGCGGTGGCGGCCGTCGACTGGAAGTGGGCGTTCGCGCCGTAGAGACCGCGCTCGACCAGGGCGAGCTCGTTCTCTGCATAGCGGACGAGGAAGTTGCCCCACATCAGGTGGTCGTCGCCCTTCTCGAGCTTGACGAAGAACTTGCCCAGCGTCGGAGCCAGCTCTTCGATGGTCGAGTCGTCGCCGAAGGTCGGATAGTAGTAGTCGGGGTCGAGGCGACGGAAGAGCGAGTCGGGCGACTTGTCGAGGAAGTTGCTGAAGAGGCTCTCGATCGGGCCTTCGCGCGTGTCGGCGCTCGCGGTGAGCTTCCAGTCCTTGCCCCATTTACCGTTGCCGAAGAAGGCGAGGCGGCCGTTCGCGAAGGCGTCGACGCTGTCGGCGTTGTTTCCGGCGAGGGCCGAGTCGGGGCCGTCGGTCAGATCCTGGGAGAGGGTCAGGTCCGCGATCGCCATCAGGAACCAGTCGTCTCGCTCGAGCTCGAGATCGCGCAAGAAGAGCTCGCCGTTGCCCTGCTCGTCGAGAATGGCGACCTCGACGGTGTGGAGGCCGGAGGGAAGCAGCACCTCGCCGACGAAATCGCCGTCGGGATTCACGGGAATCGGTTGTCCGGCGACCCAGACCGAGTGCTCGGGCGGGACACCGTGGCCCGCGACACGGACCTCGCCGGTGCTCCCGAGCTCGATATTGGTGCTCCTCGGCTCGGATTCGCCGTAGCCCGCGAGCAGCTGCGGATCGGCGGCGTCCGCGTCGGCGATCGCGGCGACCGACCCACCCGGAGCGAGCCAGAGCGATTGCGGTGCCGTCTCGTCGAAATGGCCGTCCTTGCCGTAGGCGCGGACGACGAACATCAGGGACTCGTTCGGCGTTTTCGGGGTCACCGCGCCGGGGGCCGTCGCCGCCAGGGCCGGGAGATCCGGGGTCCAGCTCGCGAAGCCCTCGGCGTCGATCTCGGTGACGGCGAGCGGCGTGGCCCGGGTCGAGTCGTCGGCCGGGAAGATCCGGACTTCGGAGCGCTCGATGAAGTGCGGATAGTTGTTGTACATCCGGAAGCGGACGGCGCCGTCGGTATCCGCGGAGATCGCTTTCGGCTCGGCGGTGACGGAGAGGCGCCGCTTTGCCTCGAGATCGTCGAAGCGGAAGGCGATCTCGGTCTTGTCGAGAGCGACGTCGGTGCAACGCTGGATGTCCGCCGAGCTGCGGCCCGGGTCGTCGATCGGCTCGCCGTCGACGGTGATGCGCATGAGGTTGAGGGCGAGGGGATCTCGCGGTCGGAGCTCGCGGACGATCGGCGTGACCTCGACGCCGTCGTAGTCGTCGACGATTGCGTCCTCGTCGTAGACGACCTGGACCACGACGTGGTCCGTAGCGCCGGGAATGAAGCCGCCGTTGACGACGTCGTCGGAGTGGACGAAGCCGCGACCCTCGTGCTCGACCTGCGTCGGCGCGAGGCCCATCTCGGCCTGAACCTGCTCGAGGGTTCTCCGCGCGCGGGAGGCGGAGAGACCGATGTCGTCGCCGTAGACATCCGCCATGCGCCGCGTGAGTCGTTCGTTGCGCGTGTATCCGACGAAGCGGAGTCGGACGTTGCGCTCGCCCGAGACGTCGTCCATCGCGCGCCGGAGCCGGGCGGTGTAGTCGCCGGGGACGACGGCCTTGCCGTTCTCGACGACGAGCGACTCGAGCTTGCCCCAGGGCGGATCGTAGACGCGCGTCACGGTCTCCGCGGCGGCTTCGTCCGGACAGGTCTGCAGCTCGTCGGGGAGCTCGAGCAGCGGATCGTCGTGCCAGAGCTCGACCTCGATCCGGCGATTCTTCGCCCGGCCTTCGGGGGTCGCGTTGGAAGCGACGGGCCGCGCGTCGCCGAAGCCATCGCTCGCGATGGCGGCGGTCGGCAGCGAGAGGCGATCCTTGATCGCGAGGGCGACGCGGTGGGCTCGGGCCTTCGAGAGGGCGAGGCGCGTTCCGTAGATGCGTGCAGCGCGGCCTTCGAGGGCGGCATCGTCGGTGTGGGCGATGAATTTCACCGTCACGTTGGGTTTGCCCGCGAGATTCTCGAGCGCCTGCGAAACCTGGCGGACGAAATCCTCCGGGACCTCGAGGGATTCGGTCTGGTACTCGAGGGGCGCGATCAGATTCTTGACGCGCGCACGCCGCTGCTCGCCTTCTTTGTAGCGGAGCTTGCAGACGCGCTCGGTGCGGCAGACCTTGAAGCGGCGGATCTCGTCGGGAACCACGACCTCCTTGAGCACCGTCTTCTGGCCGACCACGTCGTACCAGACCTCGACCTCGACGCGGCGATTCTTCGCGCGGCCTTCGGGCGAGGTGTTGGGCGCGATCGGGCGCGTGTCGCCAGCCCACTCGTAGGCGATCGATTCCGGCGGAAGCGCGAGCGCACGCTGCAGGTGCTCGGCGACCTCGCCGGCGCGCTCCTTCGAGAGACCCTCGTTGTCGCCGAATTGCGCGGCCAGCGCCCGGGACAGCGGCTGGTCGTCGGCGTGTCCCACGAGGTGCAAGCGCACATTGTCGAGATGCTGCATCTCGTCGAGGGTCTTGCGGAGCTTCTCGACCGAGGCGGCCGAGATGTCGGCGATCCCCGACTCGAACCGGATCGGCGGGACGATGTCCTTCAGCTTCACCGTCTCGACGGCCGGCGTCAGGACCTCCTGCTCTTCGAGACGATCGGCATGCTGGGCCTCGAGGACCGCGGGATCGACGGTCCACTCCGTCAGCGGCGCGTCGCTCGGGAGGATCCGCTCCCCCGACGAGGCCTCTGCACGGTCGAGATCCGGGGGCCCGGCTCCGACGGGGGGCAGGCTCGACTCGAGCGCGCTCGTCTCGTCGCCCTCGAGGCCGGCGGGACGCTTCACCGGTCCACCACGCCGCCAGAAGATCTCGGTCTCGACCTCGAGCGCCTTGCCGCCGCGCGCCGCCCAATCCTCGCGAATCACCTTCTCGATGAAATGCAGGCGGTCCTGAACGAGCTTCTTCGTCTCGATGTCCCCGATGTAGGTCAGGCGCAGGATCGCGTCGCTCTTGGCGAGCTCGTCGAGGAGCTTCGCGAGCGAGGGCTTCCACTGGGTTCGCAGCTCGCTCGTTCCCGGCTCGAAGACCGCATCGGCGAGGTCGAGACCGACGACGCGATGGATCGATGCGCCGAAGCTGAACTTGAGCGCCTTGCCGCGCGTCGCGCGCAGGACCTGGGTCTGTCGCGTCGTCATGCGGTAGCCCGAAGGCAGCGTGCGGTCGTCGAGCTTCAAGATGAAGTTGCTGCCGCGGGTCGCATTCGGCACGACGGCGCAGGTGATGTGGAAGCGGCCGTGGGGATCGGTATGGACACCGAGGCCCTCGATCGACATCACGCGCACGTCGGGCAGGCCCTTCTCGCCCTCGTCCTGGTAGCCGTTGTGATTGGCGTCGTCGTAGACCTTGCCGATCACGTCGGTGCAGTCGAAGGTCGGATCGGGGACGACGCGGACGGTTGCGGTCGCCTGGCCAGAGAGGGCGAGGGTCGTCAGGCTGCTGAAGGCCTGGGCCCGGTTCACGAACTCGCCCTCGGACACGCCCGCACCGACCGCCAACAGCATCACGACCGTACGGCTCGAGGACGCCGCGACGCCGAGATTCGTCCAGGTCAGACTGCGCCCGTTTCGCGTCGGCTCGATCGCGACACCGTCGACCCGCGCCGAGTCCTCGATGTAGCGGAAGCCGGCGGGGTAGTCGTCACGCAGCGAAAGCTCGGCGAGCGGCACCGGCAGGCTGTTGTTGAAGGTGATCTGATAGGGCACGAGATCGCCCTTGCTGACGTTGATCCGCGGCGTCGTCTTCGAGATCGAGACCGCGCCGCCCAGCACCGGATCGAGCGGGATGTGGTTGTTGAAGAGCTGGCTCGTGCCGGGGGTCTGCGAGGCATCGAGGGTCAGATGGAGGTGGTAGTCGGTGCCCGGGGAGCGCGCGACGATCGAGGGCGGCGGGGCCCCGGCATCGTTTTGGACCTCGCAGTGCTGCGGCGTGCCCGGGATCGCGTCCGCGGCGCCGCCAGGGCAGCTCGGGACGGCGAAGGGCAGGGTCGAAGCGCTCGTCTGCGGCGGAATGATCTGCGAAACCCCGGGCTCGAATCCGTTTCCCGGCGGCGCGATCGAAAGCAGGTAGTCGGCGCCTGCCGGGGGACAGCTTCCGTCGGAGAAGTTCAGGTCGAATTTGTAGAAGCCGGTGCTGCCCGTCACCTGGCCCTGTTGCTGCGGATCGTCGAAGCAGGAGGCGGAGACGGGCGTCGCGCTGCCCGCCTGGAGCAGCGTCAGCGTCGCGCCCGCGAGGGGCGTGCGGAGCACGGCCTCGTAGACCACGCCACCCGGATCGATCGGGAGCGAGAGGCCGAGCAGGTTGCTGCCGGCCGGGACGACGAGGTTCGTGATCTCCTGGAGGCCGTTCGTGAAGACCGAGATCGTGCGGCCGAGGGCAGCGGTGTTGGCACCCGCATCGGGGGCGCGGAAACGGAGCGAATAGGCATCTCCGCCGATTGCGTTCGGTGCGACGCCGGTCATGCGCCAGTCGCCGTTCGAGTCGGTGACGGCCGACAGGACCGGGACGCCGTTGCGATAGAGATCGACGAACCAGCCCGCGAGATTCGTCTCGCCCGGGTCTTCCTGGACGTCGTCGAAGTCTTCGTCGTGCCAGACCGACCCCGCCAGGGCGCCGACGCCCGGCATGCCTCCGATCGAGATCGATACGCTGGCCATCGCCTGCTGCGGCGGCAGGTTCCAGGTCACGACGCCGGTATTCGTGACGATCGTGCCCATCGCGAGGCCCGCGTCGAGGGTTGCGCGGAAGCGTAGGGTCAACGACGCGCCGGGGGCGAGGGGGCCGTAGGTCGTCGAGTAGTCGGCGGTGATCAGGGTCCCGACGACGGTCACCCCGGTCGCGACGCCGTTCAACGTGGCGGATCCCGCAACGAAGGCCTTCTGGCCGGCGAGGGGGAGCGCGAGATCGTCCGTGATCACGACGTTTGTCGCGGGCGTCGTCGCGATATTGCGGACGAAGACGGTGTACTCGAGGACCGACCCCGGAAGCGCGGCCCCGCCGCCGACCACGGTCACGAGCTTCGAGATCGAGAGCTGCTGGCCGCCGCCGACCACCACGATCGTCGGCTCGGGGCCCGTTGCCGGGTTGCCATCGCCATCGGTGAGCACGTTCGGAAGCTCGACCGTCGTCACGCGGGCCTGATTCGTGATGAGCGTGCCGGCCGGCGTCGCTGCGTCGACGAGCAGGTCGAAGGTCACGACCGCGGAGGCGCCGCGGGAGAGCTGGCCTTCGCCGACGAGCGGCAGCGGCGGCGTCCGGTCACTCGAGCTGATCGGGACGCCCGTGACAAGGGGCGAGCTGCTGCCCGGACCGTCGGCGATCGCGAGGCCGTTCAGCGTCGTGGTGCCCGCGACGTAGGTCGTATTCGCCGGCACGGCGTCGGAGAGCATCGCCTGCGTCGCGACGGCGGCGCCGTTGTTGTAGACGGTGATCGTGTAGCGGAGCGTGTCCCCGGGATCGACGACGCCGACGGTGCCGTTGTCGACCAGCAGGGCCGCGGTCTTCGGAGCGAAGAGCAGCGGCGCTGCGCCGACGACGTCGAGGGTCGGGTCGTTCGCAACGACCGTGCCCGGATCGTCCGAGGGCTGGTCGACGACACCGCCGAGCACGGCAGACACGAATCCCTGATTCGAGATGACCGTGCCGTCGATCGCCGCCGGGTCGACGACCACGTCGAAGCGGATCGTCGCGACGTTCGTCAGCGTCGCCGAGGCATCGGCGCGCATCGTGCCGGGCGTCGTATTCTCGGGCGCGTAGATCGGGATGCCGTTCGCCAGCGGTGCGGCGCCGCCCGGACCGTCGGCGATCGCGAGGCCGTTCAGCGTCGTGCTGCCGGCGACATAGCTCGTATTGACCGGGATCGCGTCGCGAAGCATCGCGTCGGTCGCGTTGTCGGTCCCGATGTTTTTCACGGTGATCGTGTACCGGAGCGTCTCGCCGGCGAGAAGGATGGCGGGGTCGAGGGTCACGTCGTCCGAGATCTTCTCGACCCGGAAGGCGGGCGCCGACTGGATCTGGACCTGCGTCGGGTCCTCGTCGCCAGCGACTCCCGGATCGGCCTGGCCGCTCACGTTGGGATCGTCGCTCTCCGCGAAGAGCACGCCGTTCGTCGAGAGCTGGGACTGGTTCGCGACGTAGCTCGCGTTTGCGAGCACGGGGGCCAGCGTGACCTCGAACTCGACGTCGAGGCTCGAATTCGCAGCGAGGGAGAGGCTCCGGATGTCGACGAGACCCGTTCCGGCCGCGCCGCCGATCGGGTTGGTATTCGTGACGTCCGCGCCGGGGGGAACGCTCGTGACCGTCAGGCTGCCCGCGGCGAAGGAGGCGACCGTGTTCAGACGGTCGAGCTCGTCGACGATCGAGAGTGCGTCGAGGGACGTGCTCCGCAGGTTGTCGACGCGCAGGTGGTAGCGCAGCACGTCGCCCGGCCGGGCGATCGTCGCCGGATTCTGCCCCGTCGTGACGTTCATGACGGTCTTCTCGAAGCGGTAGAGCGGGAGCTCGACCGTCGTCGTGTAGGCGTCCTCGTGATCGAGAGTGCCGACGGTTCCGTTGGTGACGACGCGCGTGTACTCGCGGCGGTCGTCGACGGTCTCAGGAATGCTGCCGTCGGCGCTGAACCAGGACACGGCGCCGGCGACGTTCGTGAGGCTCGTGCCCTCCTGGCTGTCGGCGTCGAGCACCGTCTGATAGGTCACGATCAGGCGCTCGCTCGGGCCGACCGTCGTCGCCGGGGTCAGCATCGCGACGGTGAAGTCGCAATCGGGTACGCCGCGGCTCGACACGCTGAAATCGGTGCCGGCCGCGAGGAGCGCAGAGACGGGGGTCGTCCCGTCGGCGGCGAAGACCTGGGCGGTGAAGCCGGTGGCGGGCGCGTCGCAGGTCCCGGCAGTCGGCGCGTTCGGCAAGCGGTCGAGGAGCGAGAGATTCCAGGCGTCGCCGTTGCCCGAGTTCTGGGCATTCAGCGTGAAGGTCGCGGGCGCGCCGAGCGTCATCGCCGGCGGCCCGCTCTTCTCGAGAGTCACGTTGTCGGGACCGACGATCGTCATCGCCGCCGAAGTTCCCGCTGCCCCCATGCGCTGGCTGGCGAGGTTGCCATCGACGTAGTTGTAGAGATAGTTCGCGCTGTTCGTAAACGAGAGCCCGGTCGTGTTCGCCGGCGTATCCTCGAGCACGACCGCGATCTCGATCACGACCTGCTCACCGGCCGGGATGTCGATGCCGATGGCCGCATCCTCGATCACGACATTCGTGGGCGTGCCGGTATTCGCCGGGGTCCAGGGGGCCGAGCCGGAGATCTTCGTGACGGAGAGGAAGCGCAGGTCGGCGGCCGAGGCGATCAGATCGTCGTAGATGCGGACGTCGTAGGCGGGAAAGACGTACGGCGTCTCGGGGACGGTGATGCGGTAGCGGAAGATCTCGCCGACGGCGGCCGTTGCCTGGGTCGTGGCCTTGACGACCGGCGAGGCGGGCGGCGCCGGATCGACCGTCCCGGTCGCGACGGCCGGGCCGTAGCAGTAGTCGTTCGGGGGCGTGATCGTCGGACAGCCCGCGCCGGTTCGTTCGAAGAGGCTGCCCGGGTCGACGTCGAGGGACGTCCAGTCGATCCAGACGCTGTTTGCGAGGGTGGCGCCGTCGGCCGGAGGGCTCGTCACCTCGACCTGATAGGTCAGCTCGAGGAAGCTGCCCGGGGCGAGGTCGAGCGTTCCGTCCCCGTTCGCGCGGCCCCAGACGAGGGGGCCGGCGGGCCCGCCGGTCGGCGCGGCCGTGAAGCCTGCGACCGGGAGCGCATCGATGACCGCCGTCGGGGCGAACCCCCCGAAGAGACGAACCTCGGCGGGCAGCGTGTCGACGAGATTGACGTCCCAGGCCGTGGCGTTTCCGCCGTTCACGACCCGTACCACGTACTGAAGCACATCCTGGTAGGCCGGCGGATCCGTCGGCTGCTTGCCCGCCGTCACGTTCGAGAGGGTCTTCGTCGCGGTCAGCGCACTCTCGATCACGGTCACGGCATTCGTCGCGTCGACGACGGTCGTCGGCAGCGCCGTCTGGCCGTGAGTCGAGGAGACGGCGGCGGTGTTCTGGAGCGTCTCGCCGGCGTTCGTGACGAGGTCGTTGTTCACCCGTGCGAAGTAACGGATCCGGATCACCGGCGAGAGCGCCATCGCGGCGAGGTCGTCCTCGGACGCGGTGACGACGGTGCCGATCGAGAAGGTCGCGGTCCCGGTCGTCTCGTCGACGGGAGGCGGTGCGGTAAAGCCACTCTCGGCCGGAGCGAGGCCGTTGATCGTCGTGATCCCGACGAACTCGTAGCTGATGTCGTAGGTCGCGTCGTGTTCGAGGACGTAACCGACGCTCCCCGAGTCGAGAGCGTCGTCGACCGAGACGTTCTGGGTCACGCCCTCCGGCAGCTGGATCTCGATCTGGAAGGATTTGTGGGCCCCGATCTCCGGGGCGACGAGCGGAAGCAGGTCGCTCTTGTCGACGGCGACCGCCCGTACCGTCACGTCGTCGGAGGCCTCGGCCTCGTAGTCGTTGATCGGATCGGCGGCATTCGGGAGCGCGCCGTTGCGCAAGCCGTCGACGGCGCCGTTCAGGCCGATCGTCCCGAGCGGATTCAGCGCGGTCGTCTGGAGCGGCAACGAGGTCCAATCGATCTCGACCGTATTCGCGAGGATCTGCTCGGGCTGGACAGTGCCCTCGACCTCGACGGCGAAGGAGAACTCGACCGACGCGGCGGGCGCGATCGCGAAGCCGGGCGGCCAGCTGAAGATCGGCCGGTCGGCGCCGAGGATCGCGACGTCCGCGGTCGGCGGCGTCGTGCCTTGGATGTCTCCGACGTAGGTGAAAAGCGGGGCGACCAGGTCGTCGAGCACACGCGGGTTGTAGGCGGTCGCAGTGCCGTTGTTGGTCAGGGTGACGGTGACCCGCGGTCGGTCGCCGGCGTCGACGTCCGCGACGGAGAAGACTTTCGTGACGGCGAGCAGCGGCTCGCGGACCACGAGTGCGGCTTCGCCGACGTCGAGCACGACGGGCTGGAGCGCCTCGTTCACGTACCGGATTTCCGTGACCGTCGCCGCGCCGCCGTTCACGAGCGCCGTGCCGTTCTGGTTGGCGAGGACGTTGTCGACCCGGGCGACGAATTGCACCTCGAACTCGAAGCGGCGGTCGACGCGATTCGACATCGTGACGGTCTGATTGCCGAAGTTCCAGCGGACCTGGGTGTCGGTACAGGTCGGCGTGAAGCTGCCGCCGGGGACGAAGCCCGCGGCGTCGTAGGGCGGCGCGTCGAGATCGACGACGGGGGCATCGATGCAGCGGATCCCCGGCGGCAGCTCGTCGACGATCTCGAAGCTGCGCAGCTGGGCCACCGGGATCAGGGCCTCGACCTGGAAACGCACCTCCTCGCCGATCGATACGGGCTGCGGAGCCGGGGCCAGCACGAGCGTCGTATTCGAGGTCGCGAGGATCTGCTTCGGGCGGACCTCGACGGGGATGATCTGGATCGTCGCCTGGCCGGGGGCCGACGTGTACTGGCGCGCGCCGGCAATCTGGCCGTTCGTACCGAGCGGCGCGCTCTGCGCCCCGGAAGCCCCTTCGAGGCTGTCGTAGCTCGCGACTGCGGAGGCGACGAGGCTCTGGAGCGGTGCGACGTCGTCGTCGGGATCGACGCGGTAGTAGAGCACGACGCTCTCGCCGGCATCGATTTTCAGCAGCGCATCGCTGTGGGTGTAGGACGCGATGACCCGGGCGGGGATCGCATTCTCGAGTACGTTGTCCGTGATCGAGCCCTCGCCGGGTGCATCGCCTGCGTCGACGAGCAGGTCGCCGTCGTTGTCGAGCACGTCGCCCGTCAGCGGGTCGACGAACAGGAGATCGGTCGGGTCGGTCGTGCTGGTGACCGTCACGTCGTAGGCGGGCGCGCGCGGGAAGCCGCCGTTGGCGGCTTCGTTCAGGACCGTGATCCGGTAGACGTAGGTATCGAAGGCGTCGCCGTCGTTGACGGTCGTCAGGAAGTTGGTGCAGGCCGCACCGATGCCGTAGCGCGTCTCGTTGCAGACTTCCTTCGTTACGATCAGGTTCGGCTCGGTCACCGTCAGGTCGACCCGGCGATGGACCTCGCGCGGGTAGCCGACGGTGTTGGGGCCGAGGTTGTAGAGCTCCTCCTGGCTCGTCGACTGATTGAAGAAGACCGCGTCGAAGGTCGACGTCATGATGTTGGTGCTGGGCGCAGCGTGGACGTTCGGGAGCGCGCGGGTGTCGACCGGGTCGTTCAGGAGGCGCGTCGTGACGTCGACGCGGAACCAGTGGTCCTTCTCCGTGATCCGCTCGGCGGGAATGACGGTATTCGAGGTCCAGTCGAAGAAACCTTCGTCGAGGGGAGCGGGCGGGGGATTGAGCGCGACGCCCAGGATCGCGGGTGTGCTCTGCACGAGCGGATCGGTCGACGCGATGTAGGCCTGGCCGTCGGGGATCTCGTCGACGACGCGGGCATTCTGGACGGCGATGTAGGTAAAGCCGGGGGTATCGAAGCCGAACCAGCCGCCGGACTCGATGTGGAAGCTGCACTCCTCACCCACCTGGATCTGGTCGTCGGGATTCTGGGGCGGGACGTTGTTCTCGGAGCAGAGTCCGAGCTGGTCCTTGAAGAGGTTGTAGCCGACGACGCGGGCCCAGAGCGCGTCGACCGTGTAGTCGTTGGCGCGGTCGGTCACCCCGTCGGCGCGGGCGGTCGGCGTCGGGAACCAGAGGGGCGTTCCGTTCGAGAGGGTGATCTCGCCGATCACGTCGGCCCGGAAGGTCAGGTCGTCGTCGAAGGACGGCGCCGTGTTCTTCACGACCTCGAAGTTCAGGGAAGAGGTCGCGCCCGGCGCGATCGCCCCGCGATCGCAGACGTAGACGGAGCCCGTCGTCGGCAGCACGACAGGGTCGCTCCAGACCGGTCGGGCCGGGGGATTCGTCGTCGGAGTGCAGCCGGCGGGCACGCTCGAGACCGTCATCGCCTCGCCGAAGGTCACGTAGGCGAAGTAGTCGTCGGCGCGGTGGCCGCCGCGGTTGGTGAGGTCTACCCGCAGCGGAAGGGGGTCGCCGGTGTTCGTCAGGATGAAGACGAGCTCCGTGCCGAAGACGTCGACATCGAGATCCTCGGGCTGGGCCGTGTCGTTCTCGACGACGACGCGGTTGTGGACCGTTGCGGAGCAGAACTCCTCCCACCAGACCTGCGACTGACTCGAGATCGGGAAGCTGGCGGTCGGGTCGGTGCCCGGAGGCGTGCTCGCCGGCGATTCCTGGCGCACGTCGAGATTGGCGACGTAGTCGTAGTAGGCGGCGTCGATCAGGACGGTCCGGAAGGTGACCGTGACGACGTCGCCGTGGCGAATCATGTGACGTTGGTCGGGAAGGCTCGGGTTCGTCTGGGTCGTGCTGCTGGTCAGGACGAAGTCGAGGTTCGTGTTCGAGAGCGGTAGCGCCGGATCCGTCGTCGTGAGGGGAACCGTGCCCGGGGCGGGGTTCGTCCATGCGACGGTGTCGAGCATGCCGGGATAGGTCCCGTAGGCGGCGTCCATCGCGACGGTCGGGGTGAAGGTCGAGTCGATCACGTATTCGGCGGGCAGGATCGTGTTGAGGCGCAGGCCGGCCGCCTCGCCGTGGATCGTGCCGCCGGAGACGTTGCGGATCGTGACCGTGACGGTGCCCGTCGCGCCCATCGGCTGGCTCGTCACGACGCCGCGCAGTGCGACGTCGACCTGGACGTTCGCCGCGACCGAGGCCGTCGAGAGCAGAGCCGTGTCGCCGGCGGTGGTTCCACCCGAGGTCGCCGCGATGCCGCCGGCCGGCGGCTCCGACTGACAGCCCCACTCGACGCCGGAGACCGTGTTGGTCCGGTTCGAGCAGGAGTCGGTGACGCGGCCGACGAAGTAGTAGAAGCCGCTGCCGTTGGCGGGGGCCACGATGTAGGGGTTCGCGCCGCCGCCGAAGGTCGCCGCGACGTCGAGATTCGCGACGGTCGTGACGGTGCCGAGGGCGACGCAGTCGGCCGAAGCGCCACCCGTGGCGATCGCAGTCGCCCCCGGCGACGTATCGCAAACGTGGCTGAATTCAAAGTTGCCCGGGGCGATCGTGTCGCTGAAGACGAAGTCCTGGAGCGGCGCGTCGCCGTCGTTGCGGACCTGGATTCGCCAGATGACGTCGTCGCCCTCGTGGCCGTAGACGGGATCGGACCAGCTTCCGGTGCCCTGGGCCGCGTCGACGTTGCGGCCGCGCTTGATGACGACGGGCTCGGGCTCGCGCAGGGGCAGCGTTCCCGGACCGGTCGAGGTCGTGAAGGTCTCGCCCGGGGCACAGCTCGGCTCGAACGTGACGTCGGCATCGATCGTCCGGTTGGCGGCGACGAGGCCCTCGTCGCCGAGGGCGTTCGTCCGCTCGACGTCGAACTGGATGAAGAGCCGAGCGCGATTGCCGGCGCCGCCATTGCGCCCGGGAATCACGAGCCCCGAGCCGGAGAGGTCCCAGGAGAGCTGCTGGCCATTCGCGCCGGAGACCGTCGGCTGGACGGTCGCGGGGACCGTGATGTTCATGCCGGAGAAGCTCGTGGAGTTCGGGACGTAGGTGAGACCCGAGGCGAGCAGGTCTTCGCCGACGACGACGTCGGAGAAGTCGACATCGTCGTTCGCGTCGAAGGGATTCTCGATCTCGATGCGGACCGTACCGGTCGTGCAGAGCTCGCAGAAGGAGACCGTGAAGTCGTGGTCGATGATGTCCGCCGTGCCGAGAGCGGCAGGGCAGGTCGCGGGGACGACCTGGGCGGCGGCGGGATCTGCGGCGAAGACGAAGGCGAGGACCGACATCCACGCAGCGGTGAGGCTCGCGTGCGCGATCGTCGAACGTCTTCGATCCGAGCCGTACATTGGCTTCGGTCCACCCATCGCATCGTGCGCCGCGGAGGAATGCCGCGATGCGTCGTCGGGGACCGAGAGACAGTCCGACCATCGGACTGGATTCCGGCGGTCCCGCTGTCATGGGGCGCCAGGCGCCCTTTAGACCGGTAACTTTGCGTCACCACCTCTCGGTGGTTTTGCCCTTCTCTGCGAGCAGAGAATCAGAATCGGAGCGAGCACGAGCCTCGCGATGTCGTTGCCTGGTGGGTTTGTTCGTCCGTTCCCTCTCCGGATCGTGTGACCCCGGTCTCTCTGCGGCCGAGTTGCTAGGTTGCTGGCAGGAAATCGATCGGGTAGACGATCGTGACGGCCGCGATTCCCGGCTTGGCGCCGAAATCGAAGGCCCTCACGCGTTCGACGACCGACTCGGCGAGCTCTGGGGCCTTGATGTCCGTCGACTTGACCTCGCAGAACGAGACCGAGCCATCGGGCTGGATGGTCAGTCGCAGGACCATCTGGCCCTTGAGGGTCGGGTCCTGCCGCAGCTCGCGGTTGTAGAGTCGGTAGAGCGCGGACTTGTAGCGATCGAAGACGATCTGGATCTCTTCGTCCGTGCGCGTGTTCGATGCACTGGAGCCGGCGAGGGGTCGGTCGCTGCCGCGGCCGCTCCCGCTGGTGCCGTTGCCGGTCCCGTTCCCGGTGCCGTTGCCCGAACCGGTTCCTACCGTGCTGGTCGCTCGGGTTACCGAGACGCCGGAAAGCTGCGTGCCGGTTCCTCCAGTCCCCCGAGAGAGCGCCGCCACGTTGATACCGCCACTGGCCCCCGGAGCCTGACTCGTCACGAGCGAGCGCTCGGGCAGCCCGTCGGAGATGGCGGTCGGATCCTGGATGCGCGCATTCGAGCCGAGACGTTCGACGGCCTCGTTCGACGCGAGTCCAGAGAACTTCTCTCGGAAGGCGAGAATCCCCCGCGATCCGGCGGCCTGCTTCGTCGCGGCCGGAGCGGGATTCGACTCCGGCTGCGCTTTATCGGCGAGCAGCGGAGCCGCCGAGTCGTCCTTTGTCGGCGCCGCCTCGTCGGCCGAAGCGGGCTCGACGGGCGTCTCTTCGGCGACGACAACGGGCGGAAGGGGAATCTCCTCCCGCACCAGCTGGGTCAGGCGCTCCTGCTCTTCGAGGATCTCCCAGTGCTCCGGGATCGGGATCTCGATCAGCGGAAGGAGGAACCCGAACAACGCGCTCGCTACGAGCGCGACGAGGAGAGTTCGGCGGAACCTTCGGTCGTCTTCCTGGCCACGCGCCCACGGCATGACGACCGTGTGGATCGGGAGTGAATGGAGCTCGCGCTCGATCACCCACTCGAATTTCTTTTCCTCTGCGATTCGCTCGGCGTCGAGGATATGCCCCGCGAAGAGATCCGCGCGGTCCTGCTGCAGCTCGATCTCATCCAGCAGCGTCTGACGACGTTCCTCGACCAGCGCGAGCTGCTTCGTGAACTCGTCGATCCGGCTCTGGACCTGGCGGAGATGGTCCGCGACCGGAATCCCGACGTCGCGCCCGCCCCAGAAGAGCGGGGCGCCGCCGAGCGTGTCGAGCTTCGAGAGCGCGTCGGTGGCCGTCTCGAGCAGGGCGTACTTCTGACGGTCCGCTTCGAGACCGTCGAGGCTCGCGTCGATGCCGTGAAGGGCATGGACCAGCTCTTCGAGCCGGGCTCGGGCCTGGCGCAGGTCCTGCCGGAGCGAGGCCTGCTCTTCGGGGTCGATGCCGTCCAACTCCAGGCCCCGCTAGTTCTGCGTCAGTCGGGTGTCGGGCGACTTCTGCAGGACGGCGAGGGAGATACGTGCATACCCCTCGCTCGTGCACGTCGACATGACCCGCTTGATCACGGTGAATGGAATGGATCGATCCGCGAGGATCGTGATTTCCTGGCTGTCGGCGACCGCCTGGGTCGATGTTCCGATCACCTGGCTTCGCAGCTCGGCGAGTCGAGCCGCGACCGAGGCGACGCTCGGCGTCGGGGAAGCCTCGACGTCGGCGGGGCTCGCCACGACATCGCCCTGGACGGTGACCTCCGTCGGACTGATGAAGATGACGACGGTCTCCCGGGGCTTCTTCTCGGTGATCGAAGCGGGAAGGGTGATCTTCTTCGGGGTCTCGAGGACCTCCGTCGTTGCGGAGTTCACGAGCAGGAAGAAGACGAGGATCGTGAAGACGTCCATCAGCGACGTCAGGTTCATCTTCGGGACGTTCTGGCGATTGCGAAGCATTCGATCGATGCGACGGGTGTTCTTCACGGCGCATCTCCGATCGAGATGTCCGTGAAGAGCGCGATGCGGGGCGTGCTCTCTTCGGCGTCCGGCTTTCCAGACGTCGCCTCTATGGGGCTGTTGGTCACGGGAACCGACTTCGCACCGGCCGGAAGCGGGGCACTTCGGATCACGTCCATGATCTGGATCAGGTGGTCGTATTCGATTCTCGGCTCGAGCAGGACCGAGGCGTCGTTCGAGTCGGGGTAGTCCTGCTTCAACGTGATCACCATCTGCCCGAGCATCGCGAGGTCGTATTCCCCGTCGACCTTCGGCAGCGCTGCGAGCACCGCCTCGCCGTTCGAGAGCTCGAGCCCGTTCTCGCGCACGATCACCTCGAGTCGGAACTCAGGAGCCGCCGCCGCCGCCCCGCCCGAGCTGGACGGCAGGCTCAGCTCCACGACCGTGATGCGAGAGAAGACCGCCGTGATCAGCAGGAACGGCACCAGCACCACCATCAAATTCATGAAGGTGGTCATGTCCAGATCGGTCTGCTCGATCTGGCGTCTGCGGTAGTGGTGTTGCCGAGCCATTTCGCTCAGGCCTCAACGCGCCGCTTGGCGTTCGCCGAGATGACGTTCAGGGCCTTGATCGAGGCCATCTCGAGGCTGTCGATGATGGCGCTCGTCTTCGCGAGCAGGACCTGGTTCGTGATCAGGAGCGGAATCGCGACGAGCAGACCGAAGGCCGTCGTGTTCATGGCCACCGAAATCGAGGCGGAAAGGAGGTCGGCTTTCTCGGCCGGATTGGCGTTGGCGACGGCGGTGAACGCCGTGATGAGACCCATGATCGTTCCGAGTAGGCCGAGCAGCGTCGCGAGATTGGCTCCGAGAGCGATGTACGGCGTTCGCTTCTCGAGCTGCGGGATGATCTCCATCATCTGCTCTTCCATCGCGGTCTCGATGTCCTCGCGCCGGCGCACGATGCCCTGGCGGTCGAGGCCCATGGCGAGCAGCTTGGAGATGGCCGAATCGTCCTCTCGCGTGAGCTCACGTGCCTTCTCGAAGTCCCCTTCGACGAGCGCAGCCTGGACACGCTCCCACGCGCTCTCGTTGCGGGCAGTAACCCGCGTCAGCGTGACGTAGCGCTCGATCGAGATCGCCGCGCCGACCGCGAAGACGACCAGGATCGGATACATGAAGGCGCCTCCCGATACGAAGAAGTCGACGATTGAGTACATGATGTCCATGACCAGTCTCCCGTATACGGATCTCGGAGACCCGTTCGAATGTCTGCTCGACCGGGCTCACCCGATCGCGGTCCTGCGAGCCGAACCCGGGATCAGTGCGATTCACCCGCCCGGATTTCGTAGTAGTCGACGGCGCGTACGAATACCTTCCTGTCGACCGGCTCGCGTCCTGCATCAAGCCCTTTCGCGACGGCGAGTGCATTTCCGAGGTCGGAGCTCTTCCAGGGTACGATCACGAGGGATTTGGGCGCCTCGTCGTTTCCCAGGATCGACATGCCCGCGACCTGCTTTTCGCCGGCCGGCGTGGCCGATTCCTCGGCCGATGCCGTGGAGAGTGCAAGCCAGGTGCAGAGCGAGAGCAGTCCGGCGGAAAGTTTCCGTGACATGAAAGGTCCTCCTATCGACCGACCCGATTGCGCAGATCGGCGATCCACATTTCGACCTTCTCGTCCGCGGGGACCGCCGTCCGGTAGCGCTCGTAATGCTCGAGCGCGCAGACGGGATCGGCGAGGTAGAGATCGCAGAGGATCGCGAGATTCTTGTGGGCTGGATGGAATTCCGGATAGGCGGTCAGCGCCGCCTCGAAGCGTGTCCGGGCTTCCTGGAATCTTCCCGTGCGGCGGTAGACGATGCCGAGCTCGTTCAGGGCCACGGGGTGGCGGGGGTTGAGCGCGAGCGCAGCGAGCAAAGCGGATTCGGCCTGTGCCTGCTCGTTCTTGCGCTGATAGGCGATGCCGAGGTTGATCTGGGCGGCAGCCAGCTCCGGAGAGTTTCGCGCGATCTCGACGAGCAGCTCGATGGCCCCGTCGAGATTCCCCGCATCGAGAGCCTGATTTGCCTGGGAGAAGTCGTCCCGGGCCCGGCTGGGGATGCGAGCCGTCTCCGTGATCGAAAAGCCCGAGGCGTCGCGGGCTTCGACCGGCGCGGAGGGCCCGTTGCCCGGGGTCGAGCAACCGGCGAGGGCGAAGAGCAGACCGATCGTGGCGAAGGGAATCGGCTTTCGGGTTCGCTGCGAAGGCTCATTGCGCCTCATGGAACGTCTCCTCCTCGTTCATCCCGTCCGCCGGTTGGCTCTGTTCGTCGGCGACCTCGGGCGACGGGTCCGGCGCGGCGGGCGCCACGGGCTCGACGGGCTCGATGGGCTCGGCCGAGTCGGGCGAACGTTGTTCGCGAAGAGTCTCTGCGGGCGGAGACGCCTGAGCGGACTCCGTGTCGCCCCGTGCTTCGGTCGCGGCCGAGGGCTCAGGCTGTGCGGGCACCGGGGCAGCGGGCGGTTCGGGCTGCAAGGCCGTGTATCCGGGGACGAGGTAGACGTAGGTATCGAGGGCGGCCAGCGGACCGCTCGACTCCTCAGGCTTCGCGTATCGACCGGGCATGAGGATCGCGAGCTGCGCGAGGCTCTTGTCGATCCATGCGTTGTAGATCCCGCTCGCCATCAGCTCGAGATTCTTCTCATGGACCGCGATCGAGCGTTCCTCGAAGGGGAAGGCTTCTTCCTCGAGGACCCCTTCGTAGTCGGCCAGCTCGCTGCCGGCGAGATCCTTCGGGCGCTCGGAGTCGAGCAGCGAGCGGCTGAAATTCCCGTAGACCTCCGCCATGTAGTAGGTCGCGGCAGCGGTGACCTCGCCGACCTGGTAATCGACCAGCTCCGAGAGCGCTGCGAGGGCGGAGTCCATCCGGCGCTGCTTCTCCTGGAGGCTCTGCTCGAAGGGAAGTAGCAGCTGCGTGGCCTGGAACTCGCGAAACTGGTCTTCGGCGAGGAGCAGCGCCGAGCGAGCGGCGAGGCCCCGAACGGTATCGGTGCGCGCAGCGCCAGACTGACGATCCAGCGCGACGATCTGTCGAAGCTCGGCCAATCGGCCGGCCGGGTCACCCGTCTGGAGGAGGAGCTCGGACATCTTGAACCGCGTAACGACCGCCGTCTCGATCGGGCTCGTGAACTCGCTCACATACAGGCGATAGGAGTCGAGGGCGCGCTCGACGAGCCCCGCTTCTTCGTAGAGCTGACCGGCAACGAGGAGGGACTCCGCGCGCAGCTCGGGCTTCTCGGCCTCTCGAGCGACCCGCTCGTATTCTTCCGCCGCCCGGGAAGCGTTTCCCGTCTTGCGATAGACGAAGGCGACCTGCTGGGTTGCTTCCTGGTGGAGATCGTGATCCGGGTGATCCGTTCGAAATGATTCGAGCACCGCGAGGGCGGCTTCCCAATCCTCCAGGCGCAGTAGCGCGTTTCCGGCGTCGTACTCGGCGATGGGACGGATCTCCGAGCGGGGCGCGACTTTCGCGATGCGCAGATAGTGATCTGCGGCGCCGCGGTAGTCGCCGGCCTCGTTGGCCTGCTCGCCCTGCTTGTAGATGGAGGCGGCGAGGTTGTTGACGATCTCCTGCCGCGAGGCTTCCTCCGCAGGAGTCAGCTCGAGCACCTGCGCGTAGGCCTCCTCGGCGGGGGCGAAGTCAGCGAGCTCGAACGAGGAGTGTGCGATCACGAGCCAGGTCGAGCGTCGGATGCCGACGTCTGCCGTTCGATAGCTCGAGGTCAGCCGACGGCCGAGCTCGATCGCTTGCGGGAACTCCCGGAGCGCGAAGAGATCCTGGACCGCGACGCCGAGGACCTGGGCGGCGTGCTCGTGATCGGGAAAACGATCGACGAAGCGGATCGTGCTGGCTACGGCCTCCCGGCGGAGGGGCTCGCGTGCGGACTCCGGTGCGCGCTCCTCGGCCTTTCGATGGGCAAAGATGGCGGCGTAGCCTGCGGCGGCCGAGCGCTCGTGGGCCGGGTAGGCATAGGCGATGTGTTCGTATTCGCTCGCGGCTTGACCGAAGACCTCGTTCTCGAGCAGCAGGTCTGCGAGTCGGTAGTGGATCGCAGGGGTCTCGGGTGCGGCGGGGAAGGACGCGAGGAAGCGGCGATACCAGCTGGCGCTCTCCGCGAAGGCGCCCGATCTTTCTTCTGGGCTTTCCGCGTGCTGGTACAGGGCGTGGTAGTGGTTCGCCAGATCCTCGAGATTCTGCTTGAGATAGGCGATGACCGCGGGCGACTCGGCGGGATCGAAATGACGCCAGTACTCCGAGTCGAGGGCGTAGCGGGACGCGAAGCTCTTCTTGGCTTCGAGAACGAGCTTCGGAAAATCTCCTGCCTGATAGATCTCGACGACGCGCATGCTGAAATGCGGTGAGGCGGCGTGGACCGGGTAGAGGTTCACGAAGGCTGCATAGGTGTCGGCGGCATCCTGGTAACGGAGCTTTTCGAGGTAGAACTCGGCCAGGTGGCGGTACAGGCGGTGCTCGTAGACGCGCTCGCCGGTGTCGGAGAAGAACGACGCGACGGCCTCGGCGCCGCCCAGATCGGAGAAGCAGAGGCTCATCACGCGATAGCTGTCGGCGATCCTCTGGGCGTCGGCCTCGTCGATCGCCTGGTCGAAGTCGTACCCGGTCTCGACCTTGTGGTCGAGCAGCGTCACATAGCTCTCGAGCGCTTCCGGCAAGAGCATTTGCTTGTAGAAGGTCCACCCGAGCTTGTAGAGCGCGAGCTCGAAGTACTCGGATTGTGCCCCGATGGGCACGATGGCCGCATAGGCCTTCTCTGCCTCGATGAATTTCTTGCGCGTGAAGTAGTACTCGCCGCGCCGGAAGTGGATCTCGTCGAGGTGCTGCGAGGCGGGATATTTCTCGACCAGGAGTGCGGAGACTTCGATCGCCTCGTCGACTCGGCCCAGCTCGTCGAAGGCGCGGGCCTTCTGGTAGAGGACCTGGTCGTTGTGGGGATAGTCCGGGTAGGCAGACAGGATCTGGTCATAGAGGGCGAGGGCTTCGAGGGGACCGGACGGGGCGCGCTCGCCGCCGATCGGCAGGTCCGGACCCCGTTCCCCGCTCGCGTAGGCGAGGTCGTTCGCGCCAGCGGCGCGCGCTTCGAATTCACGCAGCGTCTCGCCCGGGGACGCGAGGTGGGCGGGTGCCGCGAAGGGGGCAGTAGGCAGGGGGCTCGACGGCGACGGGGGAACGAGCTCCGCCGGGTCCGGCATGGCGGGTCGGGCGGTCTTCGCGCTCGTGACGATGGGCTTGGCCGAGCCGGACCCGGACTCGCCGTGAACGCCGTACTCCTTCTCGAGCTGCAGATCGGCGAGTCGCCGCATGGCCTCGGGCGTGAGCGACGACGTCGGAGCCTCCTCGAGGAATTTCCGGTAGCCGAGCATGGCCCGGTCGATCCCATCGGCGACCGTGACTTCGGCAAGGTCCGGCTCGACCGCCCGAAGGCCGGCCAGGGTCTGACGATCCGGATTTCCAGAGCAGGCGATCAGCGCGAGCGGGCCCAGGACGAGCGCCCGCAGGTCGATCCTATTCGAAAGGAATTTCGAGCGCGACATCGCAGGACCCCTCTTCAACGCGCCGGACCCTTCGCCGCGCGGTCGTAGCTGTCCGCGAACGCGAATCGAGCCTGGTTCTGATAGGCCGCCAGCTGATCGCGGCGAGCCTGGAGGACGGCCGTGGCGACCTCCTCGAGTCGTTCACCCTGACGGCTCTTCAAGGCGTCGATCTCGGCGAGGGCGAGCTTCACGCGCTCGCGGAGGCCCTGGATCCGATCCGTGTAGCCGACGTAGCTGTGTGTTGCAGCCTGGCGGGCTCGGACGAACGCGTCGTAGCGCGCGGTGAGGGCGTCGACGTCTGCCTCGAGGGCGAGCAGGTCTTCGTTTACCCCGGTCAGTCGCTCGTGGTACTCGGATTCGAGGCGCCAGACAAGCAGGCCTTCGAGACGCTCGATGCGCGCGAGGAGCTCCTCTCCTCGGGGATCGTCGGGATGATTCGCGAGCAGCGCCTTCATGCGGTGGAGGGCCATGCGCTGCGAGTGCTCCTCGGCCGTCGCGAGCAGCTCGGGCGATGGATCTCGGAGCATCTGTTCGAGGCGCCTGCGGAGGTGGTCGCGCTGCGTCAAGCGGAGTCTCGTCTTGGCGTCGAGCTTTCTGAAATTCTGGTCGAGCTCCGGAAGCCGGGGCTCGTAGTAGGTGTGGCGCTGGGCGATCAAGTCGTCGAAGGCGTCGAGGCTCGTCTCGGCACGGACGAGCGTTCGCCGCAGGTCGGTCAGGTCGAGGTAGTTCTGGAGCGCGGTCTGGAAGTCGTGGGAAGCCATCAACGAGACGAGATAGAAGGTCTCCGGGGCGTCCGGCAGGCGTCGTAGACGGACGACCCAATCCTTGTCCTGCTTGATCTCCTCGCGCTCGAGGGCCGTCAGGAATTCGCCGCGGCCGATGCTCCCGATCGAGGAGTCGAGCTTCGCGAGCTCGGCCTCGAACGACTCGACGGCTTGCTGGTAGAGCACTGCGGCTCGGCCGTGGACCGCGAGACGGCTGTACGCGTAGGGGAGCGCGAGCTTGGCCTCCTGCACGGCGGGGTCGGTTCCGTCCCGCTGTGCCAGGACCGACCAGGGGACGACGGCTCGCTCGAATTGCTCGATTTCCGCCTCGGCCCAGCCCGAGCGAAGGAGGGCCTGATTCGAGAAGGGACCCTCGAGACGGACACGCTCGAGGGTGCTACGCGCGCGTTCTACCTGATCGCCTTCGAACAGAAGCGTCCCGAGCACGAGGTTGGCCTTGTCTCGAATCGCCTTCGTATCGCGATCCCGGGCGCCGATGCGGCCGGCGCGGTCGAGCTCGCGGGCGGCGTCGACGGTCCGGCCGCTCTCGAGCAGGGCGATCCCCAGGTTGTAGGTCGAGAATCCAGCGAGCGACTCGTCGTCCTGGATCCGGCGCAGCACCCGAGCGGCGTCGTCGGGTCGGTCGAGGGCCATGAGTACGTTGGCGCGCAGGAACTCGACCTCGTCCGAGATCGCCTTTGGGATCTCACCGCGCATCGAGTCGAGTACGGAGAGTGCCGTGCCGGGCTGGCTCTTTTCGAAGTAGAGCCGGGCGAGTCGATAGGCGGCGTCGTTGCGAACCTCCTCGTCGACGTCGCCTTCGAGCACGGCACGAATCGCCCGGCCTGCGCGCAGGTGCATGCGATACTCGAGCTCGAAGTCGCCAACCGAGAATTCGGCATCCTCGACGTAGGGATAGAGCGAGTCGAGCGGCCGCTCGTCGACACCGTAGTGTTGAGCGAGCTCCGCATCGAGCCGCTCGAGAGCGTCGAAGAACTCGCCCTGATAGGCGTGGAAGAGCGCTTCGCCGAAATAGGGGTCCGGGGCGGGCGCCTCCTCCGCGATCGCGCAGAGCGGGATGGCCGTGACGGCGGTGGCGAGGAAACGGGCGAGTGCTCGCGCCGACATCGCCTACCAGTCCTCGATCGTGACCGTGGCACCCGAGGTCGCGCTGCCGGCGAGCCGGACGGCGACCTTCCTCGGCCCGACGTCTTTGCGGAAGTCGTAGCGCTCGATGACTTCGAAGGGCTTGTCGCCTCCCCGTCGGCCGGCGATTGCGACCTCGAGCTGGTGACCGCCGGTGGAGACGTTCGCGGTGTGGAGCCGCTGGACGCCGCCTTTGGCGAGGGCTTCGAGCTCCTTGAAGCTGTAGATGTGATGGGCGACGAGCTTTCCATCGAGGGAAATGCGGGCGGAGTCGATCTCGACGGTTTCGTCCTTCGCGAGGGCGACGAAGACGGCGAGCTGGGTGTCCGACGGGTAGAGGAGCTTTTCCTCGAGATTGCCGAGCTCCGCCGCGATCGAGAGGACGTCGGATTTGATCTCCTGGACCTGCTCGTCGAGGCTCTGCACGGGGCGGGTGGTCCCCGAACTGGGCTCGGCGGCGAGCGACGCCTGGGCTGCGAGCCCCACTACCACGAGTGAAATCCACGGGCGGGCCAGCATGCCCCGTAGAGAAAAAGGATGATGATGCATGGGTGTTCTCTCCCTCACTTGGGGGTCGTTCGACCCGCCGCGAAGTGGGGTTGAGGACTTTCATCACAAAAGCTGGATCGCGACCTGCGACAGGCGATGCGATCGGGCGCCGGACCGTCAGCTGGCGGCGCGGAATGGCGGCGAGGTCGAGGCGAGGCGTGTGCAGGGCGGATGACGGGGAGGCGCAATCGACGGGATCGTTAAGGTCCGGCGTCCTCACTCCTAGAAGGGACAAGGGATATAGAAGGAACGAGGAGCGCAGCGATCATCCGCCGGCCGCGCGATTAGGCGTGGGCGGCAGACTCGAGGGGGCGGGTTTCCCAGCCCGGACCCTGTCGGCGCAGCAGCACGATCGGGATCTCCCGCTGGGTTCGGACCCGATAGATCCGATAGGCGGGGATCGCGGCCTGGAGCTTTCGCCAGTACTCCATCCGCTCTTCGGGCGGGGCGGTTTTCCAGGCGACCTCGAAGCGCTCTCCTCCGACCTGTACCTGGGCAGTCCGGGCCGACTGGAGGTTCAGCCACCAGGCGGGCGGCTGGGGAGAGCCGCCGTTCGATGCCACGATCACGAGATCGCCCTTGTGCTCGACATAGGCGAGCGGAAGCGTTCGGGCGCGTCCGGTCTTCCGGCCTTTCGTCGTCAGGAGGAGCATCTGGATGCCCAGCAGGCTTCCGCCGACCAACCCGCGGGTGCCCCGGTAGATCGCACAATGGGCTCGCGTGAATACGATCCAATTCGCCACGAAGAATTTCCATCCGAGGTTGGGGTTCAGCGACGGCAGAGGGCGGCCGATGAGGCCGACACTAGCATCTGGAGGACCCTCGATGTCCAATCGAATTCGCCGATCCGTGGCAGGAGTCACCGCCGCGCTGCTTCTCTCGACCGTGGCGACCGCGCCCGCCCTGGCGCAGACGCGCTCGAGGGAAGACGCGGCGAACGCCTCGCCCGTCCTTGACGTCATGCTGCTGCGGCCGGTCGGCTTCGTGAGCTTCGTGGTCGGAGTCGGTTTGATGGTGGCGCTGACGCCCATCATCCTGCTCACGCGTCCGCAGGAGATCAACAAGCCCTTCGAGCAGCTGGTCGTGAAGCCGGCTCGCTTCCTGTGGGTCGATCCGATCGGCGGCCACTGATCCGGCAGGCTCCGCTCGCTCGTCGTCGTGAAATCCGATGCGTCGCCCCGGTCAACCGAGGCGGCGCATCGCCTGTTTCACCATCACGATCGCGAGCGAAAGCGTCCCGCTGTAGATCAGCCAGAGGTAGATCGTCTCGAGGTGCTGCGAATAACGCGGAGCGCCCGGTCGATCCTCGACCACCCAGCGCCGAAAACGAAGCCCCCCGAGCACGTAGATCGGCAGCCCGGCTGCGAGCGGAATCCAGGTCCAGAGGGAATCGGGTTCGAACGGCATCGCGCTGCTGATCGGTTGCCGGTCGCGCCGGATTCATCAGGTGGAATACCGATTCCCGCCCGCTTGCGCAGGTCGGGCGGACGAGGCGAGTATCAGGGCTTGACCCGTTGGGGAGGCTCGCCCGATGACGCCCACGAACCCATCGCTTCGATTGCTCGGGGCCTTCCGCGCGATCCGGAAGCTGATCCGCGACCCCGACGATACGGGCCAGGTCTTCCGGATCATTCGCGCTTTCTCCGCGACGGCCATCGATCGATCGTTCGAACGATTTCGAAGCCAGGAGCAGGGCCGCGCCATTCTCGCGCGGGATCAGACGCTCCTCGATCGACTCTCGGACCGAGACGCTCTCGAACGGTTGCCGGAGGGCTCCCTCGGACGTGTGTATGCGGAGTTCACTCGCGCGGAAGCGATCTCGCCCCAGGGTCTCGTCGATGCGTCGCTCGCCGCCCCGCCCGAGCCGCTCGACGCGAGCCCCGATCGACTGCGATTCGCCGCACGGCTTCGTGACAGCCACGACCTCTGGCACATGGTGACGGGCTACGGGCGCGACCTGATCGGTGAGGCGGCGCTCCTGGCCTTCACCTATCGCCAGACGGGCAACCGGGGCATCGGTCTGATCGTGCTCGCAGCCTACTGGAAAGCGGGACGCGATCTTCCCGATGCCCGCGCGATGATTCGCGATGCGTATCGCAGGGCAGGGCGGGCCGACTGGCTTCCGGCCGCCGACTGGGAATCGCTCCTCGAACGGCCCCTCGAAGAGGTACGGCGGGAGCTTCGAGTCGAGGCGGTCATGGCCTATACGGCCGTGCGATCGGCTGCGGCTCCCGGTCCCGCATAACGAATCCGGGCATCACCCGGAGAACTCCGATTGCCATCTGCACTTCGGAGGTTTCCGACGCTCGGGGAGCGCGGAGGGCTCGTGTCGCTCGTGTAGCTCGGAGACGAGGACGGGGGTGGGGTGGGCGACGGGAATCGAACCCGCGACTTCCAGAATCACAATCTGGCGCTCTAACCGACTGAGCTACGCCCACCGCCGATGGAAGGCCGCGCAAAGTACCCGGAGCACGAGGGGGTGTCAACGCGGGGCGAACCCGACCGCGAGCGCCTGCGGCCGGGCCACACGACCGGCCGCCTTCGACTCTGGTCCCGGGCTCGACCATGGAACCGACGTCGCGAACGCTCCCTCTGATGGACAGATGGCGGACAGATCCGCGAATCGATCCAGCCGCCTGCGCGCCCCCCGACGGTCGAGTCGTTCGCGCCGCTCGCGCCGCGAGAAAGGGCACACATGACATCGACGGACTCCTCGGGATCAGGGCAGTGTGGCGAAGGGTCCCGGAAACTCTCTGGCGTTCTGGCCTTCGTGCTTCTCGCCGCGCTGGTGCTCTCCGCGGCCTGCTCGACGACGGACGATCCGAAGCCGCAGCCGAAGGCGGTGACCGTCCGATCCGATGCCCCCCGATCCGAGCCGGAAAGAAGGAAAGACGATCCGTCTCAGGGCGTCGACGAGGTGGTCGCGCCAGGGGAGGTCTCCGATCTCCGGATGAGTCAGGCCAGCACATCGGCCGTGGCCTTCGACGCAGCTCCGCTCGCGAGCCGGGCATCCTCTTCGTTCCCGGTGTCCGCGGAGACGAGTCATGACCGCTACGACCGGTTCGCCGAGACCGGCTTCGTCGCCGTCCGTGAGAGGCCGCTCTCGACGTTTTCGATCGACGTGGATACTGCCTCCTACAGCAATCTTCGACGCTTCCTCCAGGAGGGGGCGAAGCCGCCGCGAGGGGCGGTGCGGATCGAGGAGATGCTCAACTACTTCCGTTATGCCAACGAGGTACCCGACCGGACCTTGTCCGAGGAGCGCCCGATTGCCGTCGATACGGAGCTCTTCGTTTCGCCCTGGGAGCCCCATCACCGCCTCGTCCGCGTGGCGATCACGGGACATCCTCTCCCCGTCGAGGATCTCCCCGCTCGCAACCTCGTACTCCTCGTCGACGTCTCTGGATCGATGGAGGGTCCGGATCGCCTTCCCTGGGTCAAGCGGGGTCTCGTCGAGCTCGTGGAGCATTTGCGTACGCAGGATCGCGTCGCGATCGTCGTCTACGCGGGGGCTTCCGGGCTCGTGCTGGAGCCTACGCCCGGGAATCGCCGGGATGAGATTCTGGCTGCGCTCGACCGTCTCTCGGCCGGCGGCTCGACTGCGGGGGCCGAGGGCATCACGCTCGCCTATCAGGTGGCTCGGCGGCATTTCGATCCGAAGGGCATCAATCGCGTCGTGCTCGCGACGGACGGCGATTTCAACGTCGGAGTCACGAGCCGAGCGGAGCTCGTCGATCTGATCGAGCGCGAGCGCGAGAGCGGCATCTTCCTCTCGGTGCTGGGCTTCGGTCGCGGCAACCTGAACGATTCCGGCATGGAGGAGCTTGCCGACCACGGTAACGGCAACTACGCCTACGTTGATTCGCCGGCCGAAGCCCGGCGCGTCCTGGTCCACGAAGCGGGGGCGACGCTCGTCACGATCGCCCGGGACGTGAAGATCCAGGTCGAGTTCAATCCCGCGAAGGTTCAAGCCTATCGTCTGATCGGCTACGAAAATCGTCGGCTCGCGGACCGCGACTTCAACGACGACGAGAAGGACGCCGGCGAGGTCGGCGCGGGCCACCAGCTGACGGCGCTCTACGAGGTCGTGCCGACGGGCGTGGCTTTCGATGCGGGCGTCGACCCATTGAAATACGAGCCGTACGGGCAGCCTTCCGTCCGGGCGGGGGCCATGACCGACGAGTGGCTGACGGTGAAGCTGCGCTATCAGCCGCCCCAGGGCGGGAAAAGCCGCAAGCTCCTGCACACAGTGACGGGTCCCGCACGGCCGATCGAGCAGGCGACGGAGAGCGCGCGCTGGAGTGCGGCCGTCGCCCTGTTCGGGATGCTGCTTCAGGAGAGCGAGTACCGGGGCGTCGGCGACTACGCGCTCATCAAGCGGTTGGCGCGCGGGGCCCTCGGGATCGATGAACGGGGCGAGCGCGCCGAGTTCGTCCGACTGGTGTCGCTGGCGGAGGAGCTTCGCTCGTAGCTCGGCCCGGTGATAAGCTCGCCGGATGGCGCGATCGGAAATCGGATCTCTGGGTGTTCTCGCGATCCGGGATTTCCGAATCCTCTTTCTCGGGACGCTTGCGGCATTCACCGCCTTCTTCACCTCGACGGTCATCCAGGGGGTCGTCGCCTTCGAGCTGACCGGGAGCAATGCGGCGGTGGGGACCGCGGTCTTCGGCCAGGGGCTCGGCATGGTGCTGTGCGGCCCGCTCGGCGGCGCGTTCGCGGATCGCCTGCCGAAGCGCCGGGTCATCGCCGTGGGTCAGATGATCGCGGCGACGAGCTTCGGGACCCTGGGCGTCTTGTACGCCCTGGACCGGATCGTCCTCTGGCACCTCGTGGCGAGCTCCTTCGTCTTCGGCTGCGCCTTCGGATTTCTCGGCCCGGCGCGCCAGGCGTTGGCCGCCGACCTCGTCCCGCCGGCGCGCATCGGCAATGCGATGGCGCTCTCGAATGTCGCGAATACGATCTCGCGCGTGGCAGGGCCCGTCGTCGCCGGGCTGCTTCTCGATTGGGAACGGGCCGGACCGGCCGCCGCCTACGGCGTGATGAGCTTCCTGTACGCTAGCTCCTCGGTCTCCCTCGTCTGGCTTCCGAAATCGAAGGTGCGGGCGTCCTCCGCCGAGAAGCACGTCGTCCACGATCTGCTCGACGGGCTGCGCTACGCGTGGCAGGCGCCGCGGCTGCGTCTGGTCCTCTTGTTCTTCGTGAGCGTGATGCTGATCGGTTTCCCCCACGTGACGCTGATTCCCGGGCTGCTCGAGAACGAGCTCGGACGCCCGTCCCAGGACGTGACCCGTTATGCGCTCGCGGCCGCCGTCGGGGCGCTCGCGACGAGCATCACCGTCGCGCGCTTCGCAGACTCCCCTCGTGCGATCCGGATCTACAGCGGTATGGCGATCGCCTTCGGTCTGGCCCTCGTGAGTCTCGCGCTGGTCCCGAGCTTCGAAGCCGGACTCGCGACGATGGTCTTCCTCGGCGCCGCGAGTGGGGGGTTCCACGCCCTGAATGGCGCCGTCGTCGCGCGCGAGACGGACCCCGTTTACATGGGGCGGGTCATGTCGCTCACCTTTCTCGCCTTCGCCGCATTCAGCCTTTCGGCGCTTCCGCTGGGACTGCTGGCCGATGCGTTCGGGGAGCGCCGTGTCCTGCTCGGGATGGGCTTCGCGGTCTTTGGCGTGGCAGCGTGGATGAGCGTGCTCGTCGCGCGCTCGAAGTCGGGAAGGGGCGCGGATTGAACGACGAAACGGATCCGGTCGGGACGTCGGCGGGGCTGCCGAAGCTCCGGATCGTCCTCATGGCGGCAGCCGCGATCGGATTGCTGATCTTCGGACGCAGGGCTGCGTCGGTCTTGCCGCTCTTCGCGAGCTGGGTCGAAGGCCTGGGTGCCCTCGGGCCCCTCGTCTTCATCGCGGGCTATGCGGCGGCCGTCGTCGCGTTCGTGCCAGGATCGCTGTTGACGCTGGCCGGTGGTGCGCTGTTCGGGCTCGTCGACGGCGTCCTCTACGTCTTCACTGCGGCGGTTCTCGGCTCGACCCTCTCGTTCCTGCTCGCACGGCATGTCGCGCGCGCCGCCGTCACGCGGCGCATCGAAGGCGACGCACGATTCCGCGCCATCGACCGGGCGGTGGGCGAAGAGGGGCGCAAGATCGTCTTCCTGCTGCGTCTCTCGCCGGTCTTTCCCTTCACGCTGCTGAACTACGCCCTTGGGCTCACGCGTGTTCGTCTCATCGACTACCTCGTCGCGTCTTTCGGCATGCTTCCGGGCACGATCCTCTACGTCTACGCGGGTAAGCTCGGAGGCGACGTGGCGGCGGCGGCGGGGGGACTCCAGACCGAGCGGGGTCCGGCGGACTGGGCGCTCCTCGCCATCGGGCTCGTGGCGACGGCAGTCGTCACGCTCCGGATCACGCGCATCGCGCGGCGCGCGCTCGACGAGGCGACGGCCGCGGAAATGGCAGAGGGAACGGCGCCGACGCGCACATGAGCGTGTGCGGATTGGGCGAGCCTGATCCGGGCGGATACTCTCCGAAAACCGACGACGGCATTGCCTTCCGGAGTGGGTTCGGTCGTGAGCGGCCGTCGCGCCACGCGGATTGAGAGGAGATCGAGGTGTTTCGGATTCGAGCGGGAATGGCGATGTGGACGCTGGCTGGGACGATGCTGACATCGGGATGTTCAGAGCAGGCGGCCGGGCCGTCGTCGGCGCCGGTCGAGTCCTCGACCACGATGCAGTCGTCCGCCGCTGCGCCTGTTGCGGAGCCCGCAGCTCTCGTCGTCGATTCGCGAACTCCCGACGAGCTCGTCGCTGCGGGCCGCGTCACGTACAACGCGAATTGCATCGCCTGCCACGGAATGGATCCGACCCGGGACGGCGCGCTTGGCCCCGCCGTTTCCGGTGCCTCGGCCGAGCTGATCGAGGCCCGGGTCCTGCGCGGCGAGTACCCGGCGGGCTATAAGCCGAAGCGGGATACCCGGGTCATGGTCGCGCTACCCCATCTGAAGGACAAGCTGCCGGAGCTCGTCGCCTACCTCGGTTCGCTCGAGTAGGGGTTGCGGCTCGAAGTGCGAGGCGAGGGGCCCGCCGGCGCCGAGCGCCCGCGAGCCCCTCGCTCCCGCTCAGCTGTTGAGCACGGCACCGACGATGTAGAGCACGAGCCAGAGTCCGACGCCGAGATGGATCGCACCGCGGACCGTTGTGAGCGGCTTCTGCGTCGCGGCGCCGGGGCCGATCAGGGCGTTCGCTTCGATGGCGCCCAGGATTACGAACGTCGCGATCCAGTAGACGAAGTCATTCGTTCCCGAGAGGAAGCCCGGCAGGTTCGCCGCGGCCACCATGAAGAAGACCATCGGGATCGAGAAGACGACGTTGGTCCGCGAGTACATCGCGGCCTTGCCCGCCCGGGCCGCGGCCTCGGGAATCGGCTGACCACCGCCTGCGACCTGGAGCGCATTGGCGATCACGACCTGCTGTGCCGGCCAGATCAGGAACCAGACGTTGAACCACATGAGCGTGCCCATGAGGCCGCCCGTCAGGATCTTCGTCATGTACCCGTCGGAGAGGGGAATTCCGAGATGCCCCCAGCGGTAGAACACGATCGTCCAGCCCGAGAGGAAAGTGAACATGGCACCCCAGCGGAACCACCAGAGGGCGTTCGGCACGAGGCCCCGGGTCATCGCGCTCTTGGCCGTACCGCCGAGCTCGGTGCCGAAGAAGGGGGTCTGGATGAAGTTCAGGTAGTAGAGGACACCGATCCAGGTGATGCCTGCCAGCACGTGGAGCCAGCGCAAGAGGACTTCGATGCCGTTGCCAGTCAAGATTTCCATGGGCGGGTTCCTTTCGCGAAATCGCGCCCCATTCTATCTGGCCGGGAACGGGAATCTAGGGGCGCGGCGGGATTCCTGAGGCTCCATGTCTCGGAATGTCGACCGTGTGAAGGGGTGGGCAATCCAACCCGGTGATGCGATCGTCCGATTTCGACGAGACGGGCGCCGACGCGCGCGCGGTCGAATCGTGGCGATCGTCTATTCTCGCGCGTTCGCCGACTCGGGAGGGGCCGGTGGTTCGTCGGCGGCGAGGCCCGGCCAGTCCGCTTCGGCGCGCGTCCGGGTCCGTCCTGCATGTCGGAAGGCATGTCGCCAAGCAACCCCGAAAGCGAGAGAGAGCCGATGGCCCGCCGACAGATCCTGGTGACGAGCGCGCTGCCTTACGTCAACTCGGATCTTCACATCGGGCATCTGACGGAGCACATCCAGACCGACATCTGGCGTCGCTTCCAGGTCCTGCGCGGGCACGAGATCCGCTATTTCTGCGGCGACGATACGCACGGCACGGCGACCATGCTGCGCGCCCAGAAGGAGGGTCGGGCGCCCGAGGACCTGCTCGCGGAGATGCAGCGCGCCCACGAAGCGGATCTCAACGCCTTCGGCGTCTTCTACGACCGCTTCAGCAATACCCATTCAGACGCGAATCGCGGCCTCGTGGCCGAGATGTGGCAGGCGCTGCGCACGGCAGGCTGCATCGAAGAGCGCGACGTGACGCAGCTCTTCGACCCGCAGGCAGGGATCTTTCTCGCCGATCGTTTCGTCGTCGGCGGCTGCCCGCGCTGCAAAGCGCCCGGGCAGTACGGGGACAACTGCGAGGTCTGCGGGGCGACCTACGAGCCCTCCGATCTCGTCGATCCGAAGAGCGCGATCAGCGGCGCGGTCCCGGAGCTGCGGACCCACCGCCATCTCTTCGTCCGCCTCGAGCCCTTCCACGAATTCCTAGCCGAGTGGACCCAGACGTCAGGCAAGGTGCCGACGGAGACCGCAAACTGGCTGCGCAACACCTTCCTCGCGGCACCGCTGCGCGACTGGGACGTCTCGCGACCGGCCCCCTATTTCGGCTTCGAGATCCCGGACTCCCCGGGCAACTACTTCTACGTCTGGCTCGACGCGCCGGTCGGCTACATCGCGGCGACGAAGGAGTGGTGCGACGCGAACGGGGAGTCATTGGCGCGCTGGTGGAACGATCCTGCCTGCGAGATCCACCACTTCATCGGCAAGGACATCGCCTACTTCCACACGCTCTTCTGGCCCGCGATGCTGAAGACCGCGGGCTATTCGCTGCCGACCGCCGTCCACGTCCACGGCTTCCTGACGGTGAATGGAGAGAAGCTCTCGAAGCGCAAGGGCACGGCGATCTTCGCGCGGACCTATCTCGACCATCTGTCGCCCGAGTACCTCCGCTACTACATCGCGAGCAAGCTCTCGTCCCGGGTCGACGACATCGACCTGAATTTCGAGGAGTTCACGGCGAAGGTGAACGCCGATCTCGTCGGGAAGGTCGTGAACCTGGCGAGCCGGACGGCGCGCTTCGTAAAGGGGAGAGCGCTGCCGGCGAGCTATCCGGCACAGCGCGACGGCGGGCTCTTCGCCGCCGGCGTCGAGGCGGGTAGCGAGCTCGCGGAGGCATACGAATTCCTCGATACGAGCCGGGCGATGCGGACGATCATGGGCCTCGCCGACCGCGCGAACGAGTTCGTCGAGGCGCAGGCGCCGTGGAATCTCAAGAAGGATCCCGCGAAGGACGGCGAGCTACTCGAGGTGTGCGCCATCGCGCTCAACCTCTTTCGCCAGATCAGCGTCTACCTCGCGCCGGTGCTGCCGCGCTTCGCCGAGGAGTCGGCGCGGCTCCTCTCGCTGTCGGGAGCGACGCGCTGGGAAGATGCGGCGAAGCCGGTCGTCGGGACGACCGTCGCCGAGTTCCGACCGTTGATGGAGCGGGTCGATCCCGCGAAGGTCGAGGCGTTGCTCGCGGCAGCACGCGCGATGTCGGACGAGGCGACAGGCGGGACGGCGGGCTCGGCGACCGGGTCCGCGGCTTCGTCCGGAGAAAGCTCGTCGAGCGCTGCGGGTCCCGCGAACGACGAGGGCGAGGCGTTCGGCGGCGAGGCTCTCGCGGCGGAGTGCTCGATCGACGATTTCGGGAAGGTCGATCTGCGGATCGCACGGATCGTCTCCGCGAAGGCGGTGCCCAAGGCGGACAAGCTGCTCGAGCTCGAGGTTTCGCTGGGCGGCGGCGAGCGGCGCACGATCTTCGCAGGCATCAAGGCTGCCTACGATCCGGAGCAGCTCGTCGGTCGTCTGACCGTCGTCGTCGCCAACCTCGCGCCCCGCAAGATGAAGTTCGGGATGAGCGAAGGCATGGTGCTGGCGGCGGGGCCCGGCGGTAGCGAACTCTTCATCCTGTCCCCCGATTCGGGGGCGAAGGCAGGGCAGCGGATTCGCTGAGGCGTGTCATCGCGCGAAAGGACGACATGAAGATCGGGATGACCCTTCCCCTGATGGAGCCCGGTGTGAACGGCGAGATGCTGGAGCGCTGGGCGCGGGCAGTCGAGGCGGGGCCCTTTTCGTCGCTCTGCTTCGGCGAACGCATGGCCTTCGACAATCCCGAGGTGATCGCGCTCGCGGGGGCGTGCTCGGCCTGGACCTCGCGGGTCCGGCTCGTCACGACGGTGATCGTGGCACAGCTCCACGATCCGGTCCTGCTCGCGAAGAGTCTCGCGACGATCGACCAGCTCAGTCGCGGTCGGCTCACGGTGGGTCTCGGAGTGGGCGGCCGCGTCGAGGACTACGTCGCCGCGGGCGTCGATCCGAAGACACGCACCCATCGCGATCTCGCCCGCCGCGTCGGCCTCATGAAGCGCGTGTGGGCCGGCGAGAAGGTGGTCGACACGCTCCTGCCCGTCGGTCCGCCGCCGGTACAGCCAGGCGGACCGGAGCTCCTGATCGGTGCGCAGGGACCGAACGCGGTCCGCACCGCGGCGCCCTGGGCCGACGGCATCTCGGGCTTCAGCTTCAACCTCGACATGAAGGAGGCAGAGCGGAGCTTCGAAGAGGTGCGCACCGTATGGCGCGAAGCGGGCCGGCCGGCGCCGCGCATCACGACTGCATTCTGGTTCGCTCTCGGAACGAGCGGGGGAGGCGGCGACGGCGCCCGCGCGCAGGTCGAGCGCCATCTGCGCCACTATTTCAACTGGATCGAGCCGAAGGCCGTCGAGGCGATGCTGCCCGTCACTGGCTTTTCGGGCTCGGAGGCCGAGCTCGTGCGCGTGCTGCGACGGTTCGAGGAGCTCGGTGCGGACGAGGTCCAGCTCATCCCGACGAGCGACGATCTCTCGCAGCTCGAGCGCGTCGCCGGGCGGATTGCGTGAGGCCGATTCGGCGCAAGGTCCTCGCCTCGCTCGTTTGCAAATTCGAGCTGGCGGAGTAGGCGGCACAGGGAGCCCCGAAAAATCGCCGGGGTGCGATTGCCGTCGTGCCTGCGCATGCTAATGAACATCGATCGGTGTCGAGCAAGGATCGTTCGCGTGGGTCCCAACGGAGGGCGCCGGCGAGCATCCTCGACACGCGAGATCGGCGGTCATTGGTGGCATCGAACGCGATCGGCAACTTGGGTGCGTCCGGTCGAAGGCGAGCTGTAGCAGCGTCCTTTGGAGGCTGGATCACGGCCCTGGCGATCGCAGCATCGGGCTGCGGCACAGCGCGTTGCGCCAACCCTCCATGACCTCGATCAGGCGATTTCCCTCGAGCCGTCGCAAGGCATCCTCGTGGTCGACGTCGACGCAAGCGAAACAGTGTTGCGCCTCATGATCGAGCCGACGGGTCGCTTCTCATCTTCGGTGTCGCTGACGAATCTCGCTGGGGGTCGCCGGGCGAGACTCCTCGTCCTGCCCGCCGGCACCTATCGTTGGAGCGAGATCGACATGACGGGAAACCTGACGGTCAATCGCCGGCCATATCCGATGACGTGGATCGCCGATGCGCACGACGAGCACTGGCGGTTCGAGGTCCGTCCGGGCGTCGTCAACTATCCCGGCATGCTCGTTCTCTCTCGCGTCGAGGTGACCGGACTTCGTATGTACACGCTGAATCGCAGCGCACAGCTCGTTCAGACGATTCGCGAGATTGGCGGGGGACTCCTCGCCGATCGACCCATCGTCTACACGGGGCGAGGGCGTGATGATTTTCTCGAGTTCTACGCGTCCAGAATCCGCAGCGTGCGCCCGACGGAGCGACCCGACGATGAATTTCCGCCTCCCTCGGAATGATGGAGCCACTACCGGGGCCGAGATCGCAAGGGTCCCTCGGTCGAGGTGTGCCGGACCGGCCTCCATCGTTGCCGGCATCATCGCGGGTCTGCTCTTCAGCGTCTCGGGAGCCAGCCTCGCTCGCGCCGAAGGGATCCGGACCCCTGCGACGGTGCACGAGCTGTTCAGTCCGCCGCTCACTGTCCATGCGGAAATCAGTCCGTCGGGGCGACATGCAGCCTCGATTTTCAGCGGCAAGGAGCATTTCGGTGTGCGTCTCGAGCACGTCGACTCTGGAGACGAAGTCGAGGTCTTCAGCGAAGCCTCCGACGGGGTGCACTTCAGCGTCGTCCGGATCCTATGGGACGGCCCCGACTCGCTGATCATCGAATATGCATGGAGCTCCGATCGGCGGAAAGCGGGGCGCCTGCACTACTACGAGAATCTCGTGCTCGACCGGAAGGTCGCGAAGGTATCGTTCCTGCGCCGGGAGCTGAAAGCTCCGGGCACGATCGTCGACTCGTCGCCTACTCGACCCGGCGAGGTGCTCTTCGTCCACAAAGAAAGTCCTGGATCCGTCCATCGCGCGGCAATCTCGCTGCTCGAGCGCTCGGCCGAGACGTGGCAATGGCGTGATACCAAGGCGCCGGACGCGCCGGTCCTGCTCGCTGAGCTCGACGACACGGCTTTCTCCTGGCTGGCCGACCGAGAGGGCATCGTGCGCGCGGCCCTCGCGGTCTCGGACGATCCGCTCGAGCTGCGAATGTGGTATCGGGCCAGTCCTGATTCGCGCTGGGAGATCGTGCGTCGAGAGTCCGACGTCGACCGCTTTCAGGATCTGGTTCCGCTCGGCTTCAGCGCCGACGGTCGGCACCTTCTCGTCGCGAGCGCTCTCGAGAGGGATCGGTACGGTCTGTATGAATTCGACCCCGCGACGAACTCGGTGGGCGAGCTCATCTACGAACATCCGACGGCGGAGCTCACCGGCCTCATCTTCGATGCGGATCAGCGCGAGCTGCTCGCCGCAGTCTACGTCGAGGACGGCGAGCAGCGCTATGCCTATCTGAGCGATGGGAGCGACGAGCTGCGTTCGGCGACCACGCGTCTCTTTCCGGACTCGGTCGTCGAGATCACCGGCGTGAGCGCCGACAGGCGCCGATTCACGTTGCTCGTCTCCCGTTCGAACGATCCCGGTGGGTATGTCGCGTACGACATCGATTCGAAGAAGATGGTCCCTCTCGCGCGAGTGGCCCCCTGGCTCGATGACGATCTGCTCGCCGAGGTCGAGATCGTGGAGATCCCGAATCCGAACGGCGGACCGGATCTCGAGGCTTTCCTGACGCTCCCGCCGCAGTCGGACGCGAAGCCACCGCTCGTCGTGATGCCGCACGGCGGACCGATCGGGATTGCTGATCTTCGCAGCTACTCCGGCGACGTGCAGTATCTCGCTCGCTCGGGATTTGCGGTGCTCCAGGTCAACTACCGGGGATCCTCTGGCTACGGGCGCGAATTTCTCGAAGCGGGCCGTCGGCAATGGGGCCGCGGAATCGAAGACGACATCGAGGCGGCGGTCGAGCACGTCCTGGTCAGTGGGCGCGTCGACGGAGAGCGAATGTGCGTAGTTGGCGCGAGCTACGGCGGGTATTCGGCTTTGATGATGGTGATTCGCCAGCCGGAGAGGTATCGCTGCGCTGCCTCACTGAACGGAGTGACCGACATCGCGCTCATGTTCAACGTCGACGAGGTGACGGGCGGGGAGCTCCTGACGGCGCGAATGGAAAAGCTGGTGGGCGATCCGGATCGCGACTATGAGGAGATGCGGAAGTATTCACCAGTGTATCGAGCGGACGAGATCAAGGTTCCCATCTATCTGGCTCATGGGGCGTGGGATCGTACCGTCGATCTCGATCACATGATCCGGATGAAGCTCGCGCTCGACCTGGCGAAGGTGCCGGTCGAGGCGACCATCTACGCGAAGATGAGGCATGGCTTCGAGTCGCGGGATACCGCCGTTCGCTATTGGCTGAGTCTCTACGAGTTCCTGACGGAACATCTGAAGCACTGAACCCGCCGAGGTCGTAGGGCATCGACGGAGAGATCGCCCTGCGAGGGAAGCCAGCTCCGGTGCGACGGAAGGATCCGCTCGAGCAGGGCCACGACGACGAGCATCCCGACTCCGATCGGCAGCACGGTCGTCGCCGGCGCGACGCCGGCGTCCATCATGCCACAGCCGACGACGGCGAAGGGCACGGCGACGGTGGCGAGGAGCCTCTGTTCGAGCCGATCCAGTCGGGTCCCGTCGCGCATCGGCCGTCCTCTAATCGAACTCATGCACATGCTACGGCGGGATTCCCGCGCGAGCGACGGGCCCGATCGCTTGCCGTCGCCGGCCCCGCTTCCTAACGTCGTCCCCAATACGACGAGGGAGAAGCGGATGCGGGGATCAGACCATCGAATCGAGGCGGTCATCCACGTCGCAGTTCGCGTTGCGGCCGTTCGGGCGGCGAGCCTCCTCGCGAGTGGTATGGCGCTCTCCGGGATGGCGCTTGCTGGCATGACGATGGCCGGGGTGGCGCGTGCGGCCGACCCGGCACCGGTTGCGACGAAGTCGCCCGCTCGCCCCAACCTCCTGCTCGTGATGGTCGACGACATGGGATTCTCGGACCTCGGCGCATTCGGTAGCGAGATCCGGACGCCGAATCTCGACAAGCTCGCCGGAGAAGGACTTCGCTTCAGCCAGTTCCACACGACGCCGGTCTGCGCACCGACGCGCGCGGAGTTGATGACGGGCGTGGACCACCATCGGACCGGCATCGGTAACTTCCCAGAGCTCCGGCAGGACAACCAGAAGGATCAGCCCGGCTACGAAGGCTATTTGACGGACGAGGTCGCGACGATCGCCGAACGACTGAAAGCGGCCGGCTACGCCACGTTCATGTCCGGCAAATGGCATCTCGGCTACGACCCGCGCGCCAATCCCGCCGCGCGCGGATTCGACCGCTCGTTCGTGTTGCTCGGCGGCGGCCACAATCATTTCGGGCGAGACCCGAACTACAGCGCCGTGATCCCCAACGCCGGGACGGTCTATACGGAAGACGGCAAGAAGGTGCCGACGCCGCAGCCCTTCTATTCGTCCGACTACTTCACCCAGCGCGCCATCGACTTCCTGCCGGCGACGGGCAGCGAGGCACCGTTCTTCGGCTACCTGGCCCTGACGGCGCGCCACTATCCGCTGCACGCGCCGACCGAGGACATTGCACGTTATGCAGGACGTTACGACGCCGGCTACGACGTCCTGCGCGACCAGCGCCTCACGCGCATGAAGGCGCTCGGGCTGATCGGCGAAGGCGTCGAGCCCCACCCGCAGAGCGAGCCCGTGCCCTGGGCGTCGCTCTCCCCCGAGCGCAAGAAGATCGATGGCCGCCTGATGGAGACCCATGCCGCGATGGTCGATCGCATCGACCAGAACATCGGTCGCCTGCTCGAAGCGCTCGAAGCTCGGGGACTGCTGGAGAATACGATCATCGTCTTCCTGTCTGACAACGGCGCCGAGGGACATCAGCTCGACCATTCGGTGATCGCAGCGGAGCAGGGCAAGCGGCTGCTCGCGAGCGGCGACAATCGCCTCGAGTCGATCGGATCGGCGGCGTCCTACATCTGGTACGGACCGAACTGGGCCGAAGCGGCGACGGCACCTTCCCGGCTCTACAAATCCTTCCCGACGGAGGGTGGGACGCGGGTGCCCGCGTTCGTCTGGAATCCCGGACGCGTGCGGAGCGGGATCTCGACGCAGTACGTCTCGGTGCGGGACGTGGTTCCGACGCTGCTCGACTTCGCGGGTGTCGAGATCGAGAAGCAGGTCGCGGGGAAGGCCGTCCTGGCGCCCGAGGGCCAGTCGATCCGAGGCTGGGTCGAGGACGCTTCGCGCGAGCCCGGGGTCGACGGGATCGTGGCGAACGGGGAGATGTTCGGGCGCCTTTACGCCCGGCGTGGGCGCATGAAGGCGGTGAAGATTCCGCCGCCGACCGGCCCCGGCGTATGGCAGCTCTACGACGTCGTGTCGGATCCGGGCGAGGTGCACGACCTCGCGAAGGCGCAGCCGGCGGTGCTGTCGGTGCTCGAGGCGCAGTGGCAGCGTTATGCGAAGGAGAAGGGCGTCGTGCTGCCGACCATTCCGGGGAACTGAGCCCTCCGCCCGTGGAGAGCGGCCACGCGACCGAGCGAAAGTCGGGAAGGGAGTCCGACGGCCCCCATGCTCCGTGAAATCTCGACCGATCTCTGGGTCGCCGAGCAGCCGCTTCGATTCCTCGGACTCGAGGTCGGGGCGCGCATGACCGTGGTCCGTCTGCCGGGCTCGAAGCTCTTCGTCCATTCGCCCATCGCGTGGACCCGCGAGCTCGCCGCAGCGATCGAGCCGCTCGGCGCGCCGGCTTTCATCGTGGCGCCGAACCGCTTCCATCATCTCTTTGCCCAACAGTGGCAATCAGCCTACCCGAGCGCCCGCCTCCACGTCGCTCCGGGACTGGACCGGCGGCGTCCCGATCTGGCGATCGCCGGAGTGCTCGGCGAGCGGCCGCTTCCCGAATGGTCGGCGGTCCTGGATCAGGTCCTCGTCGACGGATTTTCGCTCGCGAACGAGGTCGTCTTCTTCCACGAGCCGAGCCGTTCGCTGATCGCGAGCGATCTCGTCTTCAACATCGGCCCGGAGCTCCCGCCGCTGACGCGGTTCGCCTTCCGCCTGATGGGCGCCTACGGCCGGCCCGCGTCGACGCTGATGGAGCGACTCCTGATCCGGGATCGCGCGGCGTTTCGTCGATCGCTCGAGCGGATCCTCACCTGGCCCATCGAGCAGCTCGTCGTCGCGCACGGCTCGATCGTCCGGGAAGGCGGTCACGCTGCACTCGCGGCGGCCTATGCCTGGCTCCTCGCCTCTTCCGAGTGAGAGCCGAGTGAGAGCCGAGTGAGAGCCGAGGTCCCCCAGCCGTGGGCTGCCGTTCGGATCCGCGCCGCGGCAAACGATCCGCTACACGTCTCCGTCTGGCTCGGCAGCCCGATTCATCCGATCCGCGAAAGCGAGGCCTTCGATGCTCACGAAATTCGACGACTACCCGATCCACCAGACGAGCGAGCCCATCGCGATCGTCGCCACGACCGACCGCCACGCCTACGACCGCTACTGGTTCAACGGCTACCAGGACGACGGGGAGTTCTACTTCGGCATCGGCTGCGCGGTGTACCCGAATCTCGGGATCGTCGACTGCGGTCTGTCGATCGTCCACAACGGCCGCCAGTACGCCTTCCACGGCTCACGCCGCGCCGGCCCCGAGCGCAGCGAGATCCAGGTCGGTCCCTTCCAGCTCGAGATCCTCGAGCCGATGAAGAGCCTGCGCGTCACCCTCGACGACAATGAGACGGGCATCTCCGCGAGTCTGCTCTGGATCCCACGCACCGCGAGCTTCGCCGAGGGCCATCAACGCTCGGTCCGCAATCCCGCTGCCGCCTTCGCGCACATGGAAGCCACGCGCTTCAACCAGTTTGGCCGCTGGCAGGGCGAGATCCGCTATCCCGGCGGCTCGGTGAAGATCGACCCCGCGCGGGTCCTCGGGACGAAGGACCGCTCCTGGGGAATCCGACCGGTCGGCGATCCGGCGCCGCCCGGGGCGCCGCCGACGAAGCTGCCCCAGGTCTTCTTCCTCTGGGCACCGCTGCATTTCGACACGCGCTGCACGCACGCCGGCATTTTCGAGAACGAGCACGGCATCCAGTGGCATTGGGATGGCATGATCATGCCGACCTACAAGGACCCGAAGGATCTACCCGGTGTCGAAGATCCGCGCATGGAGCCCCTCGCCGCGGTCGAGCATCGCCTCGAGTTCGTGCCCGGGACACGCCGCGCCCGCCACGCCGTCATCACCCTCGTCGACCTGACCGGCGCGCGGACGGAGATCGACCTCGAGCCGCTGCTCCTCTACCGCATGAAGGGCATCGGCTATTCGCACCCCGAGTGGGGCCACGGCAAGTGGAAGGGCGAGCTCGCGATCGGCGGCGAGTCCTGGAAGATCGAAGAGGCAGACGAGAAGGAAATCTCGAATCAACACATCCAACAGGTCGTGCGCGCAAAGGCGACGGGACCGAACGGTCAGGAGACAGGCGTCGGCGTGCTCGAGCAGATCCATCTCGGGCCGCACAAGCGCTACGGCTTCAAGGATTTCATGGGACCGGCTCAGTAGAGCTCCTGTACGAAGATCAGGGCGTCGCGACCTTCCCAGATCCCGAAGGTCGCGCGGGCTTTTGGGTCGTCGTCGAGGGCTCCGTCGAGATTGCCGTCGTCGGTCCAATCCGAACGGAGCCACGGCAGATTCGCGCCGCTCGCGCCGAGGTCGATGCGCAGCTCGACCTCGCCGGCGACTCCGGGCGCGCTCCAGGTGAGACCGGCATCGCCCGACAGGAGCGGGAGGTGGCCGACGCTCGGCGAGGTCGCGAAGCCCGGCGGCGTCGGATCCCGGACCAGCGCCGTCTCCGGCACCCGGGTGCAGCTGTCGCTGTCGTCGTCGGCGAAGGCGGTGCCGTCGAAGCGCTGGACCCGCAGCCGCATGGGCAGCGTGACGAGCTCCGAGCCGAAGGCGTTGTCGAGGCGCAGGCGGCCGTACTGGAATCGCTTCGAGGAGTCGAATGCGATGCCCGAGCCCGATTCCGTGCCTCCGAAGACGTAGGGATTTTCAGCGTAGGCCGTGCCGTCTTCGTCTAGCACGTCGATGGCGAGCTGGAGCTCGGCGTCGAAGGGGGCAATCGGCCGATCGCGGGCGATCGCAAGCCCGGATCCGGTCGAGAAGGTCAGAGTGCCCGTGCCGTCGCCGTTGGAGACGATGACCGGGTCGCTGGTGGTGTCGGGGATTCCGCTCGCGTCGAGGGTCGCCCCCCCGACCGAGTAGGCTCGGCTGGCGAGTGAGGCGTTCGTGATCCGCCACCAGGACCCAGCATAGTTCGCGGTCGTGGCGCCCGCGGCATTCACCGCCCGCACGGTCAGCCGGGCCTCTGCCCCGACGGCGAAGTGGAAGGGCTCCCCCATCCAGGTGAAGGCCCCGGTTGCGCAGGCAGTCTGGAATCGCGGCGTATTGGCGGTCAGCTCGAATCGGCTCGGCGCGAAGCGGCCGACGACGCCAGACTCGGTTCCCGTCACATCGCCGGTCCCCAGGTAGTCGCGATCGGCGACACTCGCGCGAAGTCGAATCGCGCCGACCTCGTCGAAGGCGAACGTCGACCCGGTGAACGTGCCGTCGGGAGCGGTGGCGGCGAAGAGGTCGCCGTTCGCGATGGCCCCATCGCCGAGGGTTCCGTTGCGTCCGCCGTTCGGGGCGACGAGCGTGGAGGACCGCAGCCGGATTCTCTCCGGGACGGATTCGCGTCCGTAGCTCGGCGTTCGTTGCCCGTCCGCGGCGCGCGCCTCGACCCGGACCTGGAAGGGCTCGCCGGCCCGCGCAAAGGGAACGCCGGCGGGCGTGCTGAGGCCGGGATTGGGATTGCCCTGGGCGTTCGTGACCGCGACGACCGCGAGGTCCGCCGGACGCGACACGAAGCTCCCGGTCGCGCCGCGCACACTCGTCGTGCCCGAAGATTCGAGGGCCTGGATCGTGATGCGGCCGACGTCCCTGTACCGGGCCGTCACGACCGCCTGCCCCTGGCTGAAGTGGACGGTCCGGCTCGCCGCGCCGGCTTCGCTCGTCGCGATCGCGGTCCCGTCGATCGTCGGGACGAGCGGGGCGACGCTCGGGTCGCCGTAATCGATCCAGAAACGGACCGGCTTGTCGCCGGCATAGCTCTCGATCACGCCGCATTCCGGGTCGGAGGGCGCCGTCCCATAGGCCGCGAGATGGAGTTTGAAGTTCGCGCCCGCGGTCTGGCTCCCGATCGGACCGGAGATGGGATTGGGGGGCGGATTCGGCAGGGCTTGCGACGTGATGGTGAAGCCATTGGGAGCGAATCGCAGGACGCCCTCGGAGTCGTTGTCTCGCATGGCGGGGTAATCACGCTGATACGCATCGAGGTCGACAGTCGAGCCCGCTGCTCCGCCCGCGCCGGCCGAGTAGCTGAGGAAGAATCCCGCGATGCCCGCGTCCAAAGGGTGGAACGCATAGGTTGCCAGGCCGTCGTTCGCGATGGGATCGCTGAAGGATCCGCTGTTCGTGGAAGCACTCGTGAATGTGCCGACGCCCGTTTGGGTCGTGAGCACGATGGTATTGGCGTAGCTGATCAGCGTAACGTTGCTCACGGTCTCTGCGACGACGCTGAAGCTCTCGTTGGCGCAGTGGACGCCCGAGCCATCGTGTCGGATCTCGAGGCGGTTGTTTGCGCTCGCTCCTGCGAGGGAGTACGTCACGCTCATACATGGTCGCGTTGATGCCGTTTGTGCTTCTCTACTCGCGAATGTGGCCTCTCCTCCGGTCGAGCTCGCGACCAACATGATTCCGTGGTTCGGATGAGTGCCGTCGAGCCATTTTCGGACCAGGGATGTGATGTCGAAGGTGCGGAAGGTTTTCTCGATATTCGGGGTGAATGAGGCTTCGACCGTCGAGGAGAATGAATTCGTCGTATTCTGCCAGGTGGCTCCGTCCTCGGTCCAGCTGCTCGTCATGAGACGCACGGTCACGGCTGACGGGTCGGGGTCGATGACCCAGAGCGAGACTGTCGCGGTCGTGACGGAGGCCCCGGCCGGCAGGGAGGCGATGTCGAAGCCGAGAACTGTGCGGATGCGGTCGCCGTTCGCGCCCTTGGTCACCAGGGATTTGCTCTTTCCGCCATTCTTTCCATTATTCGATTCACTGAACCACGTATCCGCATTCACGCAGATCTGGGCATTCTCAGCTCGGAGGGGGCCCGCAAACATCGCGGGGAGCAGCAGCATCAGGGCGTTCAGGAGACGAAACGTCCAGCGAGTGTGCCAACCCCGGGCGGGGGCGAATCCATAGGCTCGGCGGGTCGGGTCGGGCATCGGGGGCGGTTTCCACGCTGCTTGAGCTCCCCCTCATTCGGCGGGCGAGACCTGGGAAGAGATAGGGGGAATCTTCGACCTCGAGCGGTGTTTTCCGCACCCCGTCCCCGCGCAGTCTGCGATCCGGCAGCGGGCCATGGGCGAGGGGGTGGGCATGCGGTCCGGCCGGGTCGCTCTTTTGCATGAAGATGAGGCTGCCGCGGATCTCCCCGGTGCAGATCGCGAATTCACCCGCAGCTGAGGCTTGGAACGCGGAGGCGGGGACCTAGACTCATTTTGGACAACGACCCGGTCGACCGCAGGCGCGCTCGGCCCTTCAGGCGGAGTCATCCCGATGGCCCAGATCACCATGAAACGAAGTCACGCCCTCGGCGCCGAGCAGGCGAGAGGGCAGATCGAGCTGCTCGCCGCGCGGATGGCGGAGCGACTGGGCGGAGTCTGGCGCTGGCAGGGCGAACGCGCCATCTGCGAGGCGCGCGGAGCCAAGGCGTGCGTCTTCTACGACGCGACGTCGGTCTCGATCGAGGTCGACCTTCCATTCATGCTGCGGCCGATGCGCGGCATCCTCGAATCGAAGCTCGAAGAGTACTTCCAGCGTTATTTCACGTAGCCCGACGAAAGCGCACGGGCGCTCAGACGTACTTCGCATAGCGACCTTCGCCCCGCGCAAAGATCACGAAGCCAGCAAAGAGCGCCGCGGCCGCGAACGCGACGACCGTCGCAAGGTCATCGAGCCGGGGCGCAGCTCGCCAGATCAGGACGTTGCGAAAGGCGCCGAGCAGACCCGCGATCGGGTTCAGCATGTAGTAGTCGAGCAGTCCCGGGGGCACGATGCCGTCGCGACCGTGCTCGCTGCGCGCGAAGTAGAAGATCGGTGAAACGAGGACCCAGAGACGCAGTCCCGCTCCGACGACATTCGCGGTGTCGGCGAAGAAGAGCCCGAGCCGGGCCACGAGAAAGCAGATCCCGAGCGTGAAGCCCAGGGTCAGCGCAAGCAGGACCGGTAGCCAGAGGACCTGGAGCGAAAAGCGTGTGCCGAGCAGCCCCGCGGCGACGCCCGCGACCGCGAGCGCCCAGAGCAGATCGTATAGCCGCGCGAGACAGATCGAGATCGGGATCACCGCCTTCGGGAAGTCCGCCGCGAGCACGAGACCCCGCTGGCTGCGCAGACACGTCGTCGCCTGGCCGATCGACTCGGCCACGAAGCGCCAGACGACGATGCCGACGAAGAGGTGGAGCACGAAGGCCCGCGGCGAGTCCGCCGCCTGGCGGAAACCGATTCCGAAGACCAGGTAATAGACGGCGAGGGTTGCGATCGGATCGAGCAGACTCCAGACGTTGCCCAGCAGCTTGTCTCGATGACCGGCGGCGAGCTGGGATCGGGTCAGGATCCGGATCGTCTCGCCGCGGGCCAGCAGGCGACGCAGCACCGCGAAGGCGCTCGGCCTGGCGGGGAGAGCGGGGGCGGCTGTCGGGTGCACTTCCGGCATGGCGATTCCGGCTTGGGGCAGGGCGGAGTCTATGAGATCGGCTCCCGCGTCGAAACCACCGTCGGAGACCGGGACGGAGGCTGGTTCGCGAGACGGTCGTGCGCGCTTCGTTACTCTGCGCGCCATGACGAGCGAGCATGCAGCGGACGTCCGGGCGCCGCGGTCCGAGTCGCGGAGCCGTCACGGCGCCGACCTCGCGCGGATCGAGGCCGAGCGGATCGGGGTGAAGTACGTGGTCCATCATCAGCGCGCGAACGCGACGCTGCGTGCGGCCCTCATCGAGACCTTCGATCCGCGTCGCTGGCGGGCGTCGGCCGAGGCCCGGCGTGCCCATGTGCACTGGGCTCTGCGCGAGGTCTCCCTGCAGCTCGCCCGCGGCGAGGTCCTCGGCGTCATCGGTCGCAATGGCGCAGGCAAGACGACGCTGCTCCAGACCCTGGCCGGCGTCTTTTTGCCGGACGAGGGGCGACTCGTTCGACGGGGAGATGTCTCGTGTCTGCTTTCGCTCGGGGCCGGATTCAACGGGAATCTCTCCGGGCGTGAAAACGTCTATCTGAACGGGGCGGTACTCGGGGTCGCCGGCGAGCGCATCGCCGACAAGCTCGAGGAGGTGATCGCCTTCAGCGATCTCGGGACCTTCATCGACGCCCCCGTACGGACCTACTCGGCCGGCATGCGGGCCCGGCTCGCCTTCTCGGTCGCGCTGCTCGTCGATCCCGAGGTCGTGATCCTCGACGAGATCCTGCGGGTCGGGGACGCGGCCTTCCGCGAGAAGGCGGGCTCGATCCTCGACCGCTTCCGGGCTGCCGGGAAGTCGATCGTGCTCGCCAGTCACAGCATGGACATCGTGCGGCGCCACTGCGATCGGGTCCTCTGGCTCGATCGGGGCTCGATCCGCGCCGCCGGGTCGCCGGCGGAGGTCACCGCCGCCTACCTCGAGGACGCCCGCCGAGAGCAGGGCCGCCTCGGCGCGATCGGTTGAGGGCCGGAGCCGGCGCCGCGCCCCGCGACGCGGCCTGGGATATCGTTGCGCGCTCTCATGCTCGACTGTGCCTGTGGGAGTGAAGGCGGCTGATGAGCCAGGCTCTGCAATACGCGGCGGGAATCGTCCATTATGGCGCCGACCCGGGCCTTGCCCGGTGCCTCGCGTCGCTGCGAGCGCAATCCCTGCCGCCCCAGCACGTAGTCGTCGTCGACCACGATCCGCCCGGAGCCGGGAGTCTCGATCGGGACGCCCTGAGGCGGGCATTTCCCGAGGTCGAGTGGGTTCACGCAGCCAACGGCGGCTATGCGGCCGGTGCGAACCGCGTGATCCAGCGGGCACTCGGGGCGGCGCCGTCGGCGGATTTCGTGCTCGTCCTGAACCCGGACGTCGAGCTCGAGGTGGATTTCGCGACCGAGGCCCTCGCGGCGCTGGCGGACCGTCCGCGGGTGGCGCTCGCGTCGGGGAAGCTCTTACGACCAAGCGACACCGGAGGCCCAGGAGAAACCGGCGGTCGACAGATCGACAGCGCCGGGATCTCGATGCGGCGAAGTCGCCGATTTCGGGATCGGGGGAGTGAGGAGCCGGATGACGGGCGCTTCGACATGATCGAGACGGTCTTTGCGGTGAGCGGTGCGGCGCTCCTGCTGCGCCGGATCTCCCTCCCGATGCTTGCCGTGGAAGGCGAGATCTTCGACGAGGACTTTTTCACCTACCACGAGGACACGGACCTCGCGTGGCGGGCGCGTCGGCTCGGTTGGGAATGTCTCTATGTCCCGCGCGCCCGGGCGACTCACGTGCGCGGATGGCGCCAGGGCGGACGCCGTGGGGTCGCGACGCGAATCCGCCGGCACTCGTGGAAGAATCGCTACCTCGAGCTGCTCAAGAACGACAGCCCGCTCGGCTTCCTCCGCGATCTGCCGTTCATCCTGCCTTTCGAAGTCGCGCGACTCGGATACGCCTTGCTCGCCGACCGGGCATTGCTCGGGGCCTATCGCGAGGCGGGGCGCCACGCGCGGCGGGCGCTCCAGAAGCGATCGATTCTTCGTCGGCGGGTGCGCGCGATCGAGCGGGGCGTCGCGATGGATGGGACTGCGCCGCGGGTCGCGCCGAGCCTGTCGCGACTTTCGGGAAGGAATTGAGGGATTGGACGAGCGACGGCCCGCATTCGACGACCAGCCGCCGATGATCCGGATGCGGGTCAACGCCGAGGAGACGCTCCCGGTCGTGCTTCCGCACAGCCTCGCGGCGCCGCGGATCGACATCGTCATTCCCGTCCACAACGAGTGGCACGTCCTGCGGCCATGCCTGGAGTCCGTCGAGGCCTTCACGAGCTACCCGAATGCCCGAATCGTGATCCTCGACGACGGGAGCGACGAATTCGTCCGGGGGCGCATCGAGCGCTGGGCCGCCGGGCCACGGCGGATGTCGGTCGAGGTGAAGCGCAACGAGACCGCGCTCGGCTTCGTGCAGAACGCCAATCGCGGATTACGGGAGACGGACGGCGATTTCGTGGCGCTGCTCAACAGCGATACGGTCGTGACGCCGTCCTGGCTCGAGCGGCTCGTGAACGCGATCTCGAGCGACCCGCGGATCGCGTGCGTGATGCCGATGAGCAACCAATGCTCGTTCCACTCCGTCGACATCCCGATGGGCTGGAACATCTTCCAGTACTCGGCCGATCTCGGGCGGCACATGCAGCGGACCTGCTTCGACGCGGTGACCGTCGGCGGATTCTGTCTCTTGATGCGCCGGGAGGCCCTCGACGACGTCGGGCTCTACGACGAGATCTACGGCCGGGGCTACGGCGAGGAGTCCGATTGGTGCATGCGGGCGCGCCGGCGCGGCTGGAGGGTGACGGGCGCCGAGGACGTCTTCGTGTACCACCGCGGCAAGGTCTCCTTCAAGACCTTCAAGGACGAGACCTTCCGCGAGGGCAACTACCAGACCTTCATGTCCCGCTACGGCGCCGAGTACTCGGCGGCGATGTCCCAGTACCAGCGCAGGAATGCGCTCGGCCCCGTGCGCAATGCCTACGTCCGGATGGAGTCCCCGTCCGCGCCGCCCGTGCTCTCGGCCTTCGTCGACCGCATGCGCCAGGGCGGTCCGGGGCATGCCGTGACCGAAGCGGGCCGGTACGTGCGCGATCACGGCGGGGCCCGTCAGATCCCGGCGCTCGTGCGCGAGCGAGGTCTCGTCCGCTCGCGCAACTCGCGCCATCCGATGCCCAAGGGCATGCAGTCGCGGCAGCGGCCGCGCGTGACCTACGTGCTCGAGAAGTTCGCGATCGCCGGCGGCGTCCTGTCGATCGTCCAGCTCGTGAATCGGCTCCAGCTGCTCGGATGGGACGCCAAGATCGCGACCCACCACGACCACGACCAGTCCCGCCTCGACGCCTACATGCTCTACCACCATCCCTACGTTTTTCCGACTCTCGAGGCCCTGGTCGAGAATTTCCCGGCGAGCGACGTGGTGGTGGCGTCGCTCTGGTCGACGGCCGCGACGGTCGACCGGATCGTCAAGCGGATGCCTTCGGCGGTGCCCTGGTATTTCATCCAGGACGACGAGCGCAACTTCTTCCACGAGCTCGACCACGCCGGGCAGCAGCGCGTCGTCGAGAGCTGGGGCCTGATCCCGAACCGGATCGTGAAGAGCCAGTGGCTCCGGAGCCAGATCGCCGAGTTCGGCCACGAAACCCACATCGTCCCTGTCGGCTTCGACCAGGACTCGTTCTACTGCCATGCCGATCCGGCGAAGCGGCCGCTCCGGATTCTCGCGATGGTGCGTCCCCGGACGCCGCGGCGGGGCTTCGAGCGCACGCTGCGCACGATGGCGAAGGTCAAGGCGGCCCGGCCCGAGGTCGAGATCGCGCTCTTCGGCTGCGAGACGCTCGCCGACTACCGACTTCCCTTCGAGTACACCGACCTCGGCGAGATCCCGAACGAACGACTGCGAGCGATCTACAACACCGCGGCGATCGTCCTCGACCTCTCCGACTACCAGGCCCTGGGCCGGATCGGCCTCGAGGGCATGGCCTGTGGCGCGGCAACCGTGCTGACGAAATTCGGCGGCATCACGGAGTACATTCGCGCCGGCGTGAATACTCTGGCGGTCGATCCAGAGGACGAGGCATCCGTCGTGAATGCCGTCCTGCGGCTCGTCGACGATCCGGCCTTGCGGGCGCGCCTCGTCGCCGAGGGCATCCGGACCGTCGAGCGCTTTTCCTGTGACGTCGAGGCCCGGACGACGAGCGCGCTCTTCGCCGCGAGCCTCGGTTATGAGAACGGCCTGCCCGAAGAGTTTTCGTTGAGCGACGACGAGACCCATCCGTGTGAGATCGAGAATCGAGACACCGCTCGCGAACGGCGTGCGGGCGGGCGTTGAAGGGGAGGGCGGAGATGACGTTCCTCGATTCCATCGGCAGTCGGCTCGGTCGGCTCCTCGGTCGGCCGCGGCAGATCGGCGAAGAGGAGTTCAAGACCTTCCGGCGGGAGTCCTTCGATCCGGTGACCCGAAGCGGGGCCTGCTACGTCCCGATGCCGGGATACGAGAGCACGGTCCACTACCGCGACAAGCAGAACCTCCACCACCTCGGTCGTTACGAATGGGCGGTTCGCGTGCTCGAGAAGCTCCCGCAGCGGGACCGTGTGCTCGACTGCGCCTGCGGCGTGGGATACGGAAGCCGAAAGCTTGCCGAGATCTTCGCACGCGTCGATGCGGTCGACGTCTTCGAGGAGGCGATCACGATGGCACGCGAGCGCTACGACGATCCCCGCATCGCCTGGCGCTGCGCCGACGCGGGGAAGCTGCGCGACGTCTTCAAGGAAGCTTCCTTCGACGCGATCGTCAGCTTCCAGACGATCGAATCGATCGACGACGACGAGCGGTACCTCGACGATCTGAGGGAGCTTCTGAAGCCGGGCGGCGTCCTGCTGATCGATACGCCGCTCCGGAAGTTCCGAGTCGATAAGCCGGAGAACCGTCATCACAAGCGCTACTACGGGCTCGACGACTGGCTCGCGCTGCTGAAGCGGCGATTCGAGATCCTGACCTTCTCCGAGCTGCCGGAGGCCGAATTCCTGCGGGCCCGCCAGCTGCCGAGCCAGGGCTCGGTCGTCCACTGCACGCGCCCGCTCGGCGCGTGGTGAGTCGACGGAACGAATCGACCCAGACGAATGCGCATCGCCCACTTCGGGACCTTCGACGTCGAGAACTACGGCGATCTCCTCTTTCCCCTCGTCCTCGAGCGAAGGCTGGTCGGGCGCGGCCATGAGCTGATCCACGTCTCGCCGATCGGCGGGGATCCCGTCTGGGGCGATTGTGTCGCGACGGTGTCGACGCGTGAAGCGATGACGCTCGAGCTCGACGGCGTGATCATCGGCGGAGGGCATCTGATCCACGGCCAGCCTTCCGACGTCCCGCACTACCGCGACAGCGGGGATCGGGGGCTCTTCGCGTATGTAGATCTATGGCTCGGCTCCACGCTCCGCGCGGGCGAGCTCGGGGTTCCCGTCGTCTGGAATGCGCCCGGGGTTCCGGGACCGCTTCCGTCCGAGACGGCCGAGCTGCTCTGCTGGGCCGCCGGCCAGGCCGGCTACGTCGCCGTCCGCGACGAGACGAGCCGGGGATTCATCGAACGCGCGGGGTTCGGAGGCGAGGTCGCAGTCGCACTCGACACGGCGATCGAAGTGTCCGAGCTCTGGTCCCGCGAGGAGCTCGACGCGGCCTGGCGCGACGCCTTCCATTCCCGGGGTTTGGGTATTCCAGAGGCGGCGATCGCCGTGCATTTCAACGGTCGGTTTCTGTCCGACGGGATCGCCGACACGGCGGCTCGACTCGACGCGCTCAGCCGCGCCTGGAGCGCGACTCCGATCCTGCTCGCCCTGGGCCCGTGCCATGGTGACGCGGCGCTGCAGCAGGAAATCTCGCAGGCGATGGCCGTACCCCACCTCCTGATCGATGCCCCGAGGAGCCTGCGTGAAATCGCCGCCTGCATCCGCGGAGCGCGTCACTATCTCGGTTCGTCGCTGCATGGCGCGGTGACCGCACGCGCCTTCGGTCGCCCGGCCGTCATCGTGGCCCGGGAGGCCGACGGGGGCCACGCCAAGTTCAGCCAGTTTCTCGCGTTGCACGCCCAACTCATCGATTGTCCGCGAGTCCTCGAATCGGTGCGCGTCGATTCCTGGAGCGAGGGCTGGGCGCGAGCCGAACGGCTCCTTCGGGCCCTTTCGCAGGGTGAGGGCGGAGGCGACGACCCGGATCCCGACCGCCTGGGCGGGGCCGTCGAGCGTCATTGGGGCGCGCTCGTCGATGCTCTCGAAGGTCGATCGACCATGGGGCGGCAGTCGTCTCGCGCGGGGCTCTCGGCGTTCGAGGCCCTCTGCGCTTCGCGCTGGCGACGCGAGGGGACCTACGTCGGCGTGCTACTCGACCAAGCGCGCGAAGCGGCGAGGTACCGTGAGACGTCGCAGAAGAACGCCCAGCGCTTCCGGCAGCTCGAGCGGCTCCACCGCGACCTGAAGGAATCGATTCGGGTCGAGCGATCGAACGTTCGGCGTGCAGACGTGGAGGTCGATGGCGATGGAAAGGGCTAGGTCGTGAGTCTCGACGCGAAAGGATCGATCTCCCTCGAAGACGCGCGCAAGCGCTTGTCGGCGGGGGAGTTCGCGTTCGTCGACGCGGGCTGCAGCGCCGGCGGCTCCCTGGCCTTTTGCGAACGGGTCTTTCGCAAGGGACGGGGGATCGGGTTCGACATCTCGCCCGACAAGATCGCGCGCGCAGGCGAAGCGGGGCACGTCGTCTGTCAGGCCGATCTGGCCACGGTCGACTTGCCGAGCCGGTCGGTCCATTTCGTCTCGCTGCTCGACTTTCTCGAGCACCTTCCCCAGCTCGCGCTCGCGCGCGACATCCTCGCGAACATGGCTCGGGTCGCCCGCGACTTCCTCTTCATCCGTCATCCGAACTTCGAAGACCTCGAGTATCTGAAGACACTGGGCCTCAAGCTCGATTGGACGGATTGGCATGGCCACCCCAACATGATGACGCTGGCGGACTTCGAGCAGCTGACGCGCGAGCTCGGGCTGCCGGCTCCGACGATCATCGCGCAGAAGCCCATCGGCGATTCGAGCCATCCCTCGATCGTGCCCCTGTCGGCCCCTCGCGACACCGTCGGCTACGACCCCGCGCTCCACGGCCCGAAGCCGACGATCCGGTTCGATCGACCGGTCTATTCCCAGTTCGACCTCTTCGTGCGGCTCGATGATTCCCTCGTCGGCTCGGTCTGGGACAGGATCACGAGCCACGTGGTCGAGAAGCGAGGTTCCGTAAGGCTGTCCGCCGGTGACGAGGTCGAGTCGGCGAGGCGGAGATGAGGAATTCGATCTCGACACCGGGATCGGCCCATCACGCGCGGCGGCGCGAGCGCCTCGATCGGAGCCTGATCGCGGTCGGTGTGGCGTGTCTGGTCTTCTCCCATCGCTCGCTCTTCTCGGGCTCCGCGGGCAGGCCGGCGTCGGCATCGGCGCTGGATCAGGCGCTCTTCGACCCATCGATGACCGCGCCGATCCTGGCGCTCGCCGCCTTCGCGCTGCTCGTCTTTCACCGGCGAGATCGGGTCGAGGCGGCGTATCGATCCGGTTCCGGCAGTGCCCTGGGTGCAGCGGTCCTCGGACTGGGCATCGTGACGTTGCTCTGGTCGCGCGAGATCTCGGCGGACCGGCTCTCGATGCCCTCGCTGATCCTTCATGTCGTCGGGGCGGCGATCATGATCGGCGGGGGGCGACTGATGCGCGCGCTGGCCCTTCCGCTGGCTGCCCTGGCCCTGGCGGTCCCCCTTCCGCCGCAGGTCATGCACGAGCTGGTGTTTGCGCTGCAGCTCTGGACCGTGTCGCTCTCGTCGTTCCTGCTCGATCTGCTCGGTCGTGTGCACGAGGTTCAAGGGGATCTGATTCTGTACGACGGCGCGCGCTTCCAGGTAATCGAGGGTTGCAGCGGTTTCAAGTCGACCGTGAGCCTCGTCCTCGCCGCGATCGTCTACGCGGATTTCGTCGTGCGAGGGCTGCGAACGAAATGGGTGCTGGTCGCGCTGGCGGTCCCGATCGGGATTCTGATGAATGGCGTGCGGGTCGTGATTTTGATCCTCGGTCGGATTCCGCCGGAGTCGACCGAGCACGCGGTGTACGGCATTCTCGCGGTCGTGGTCGGGGTCCTGGTGCTCTCGCTCGTGGAGATCGTGATCGCGCGGATCCGGATCAGGCGGATCGACGCCGCGACGCGGGGGCGACGGCCGCCCGGCGAGCTCACGAGCGAGCCAGCGCTTTCTTCCCGCCGCATTCCATCATCCGGGCGACTGCTCCGTTTGGCTTTCGTCGGCGTCGTCCTCTCGACGCTCCTCGCATCTACGGGGCCATGGACGAAGTGGCCCTCACCGAGCACGGCGATCAACATCGAGTCCCTGCCGGAGTCGATCGACGGGCGGGCGGCCCGATCGCTGAAAGTCGACGACGTCTGGCTCGGAAGCGTCTGGTTCGGCCATCGAATCTATCGTTCGTACGATCCCGATCCGCCGCGAACGGGATCGATCCGCGTCTTCATCGGTCACGAGGACGTCTCGAGCGCAGAGCGCTCGGGCTACTCCCCGAAAAGCTTCATTCCGGCTTCCGGCTGGAGGTCGATCGAGCCGAGCCCTTCGCTCGAGGGCGGGCCGCGCTCGGAGGAGTACGGCGTCTGGCATCGATGGGTGATCGAATACCCGGATCGAAGCGTCCTCGTGCAGCAATGGCGGCCAGGATTCGCCCCATGGGGTTGGGAGACCACTGCCCGTTGGCTCGGACTCGACCGCGCAGGTGCGCTCGGCAAGCGGCGCTCGCCGCTCGTGATCCGTCTCGAGATGGACGCGGACGTGGGGGGCGAGACGCGCGCTTGGATGATTCTCCGTCAGTTCGCCACGAGAATCGAAGCCTGGCGGACGCGCGCCGGAACATGACTTTGAAGGGCAGGTCGTACTTGCAAATACGCCATGATTGGGGGAAAGTCGGTGTGTTTCGGCGGGGAACGAATACAATACTGACGCAGGGGCGCGGATCGAATCGGGTCCGCTGCGCGGGGCAGCACTGCTCGGGAAGTCGATGAACCGATCACTCTGGAGACCTTCAATGCTATTCAATCGCGCTCGGTTTCTCTGTTCCGCAATCGGCCTGCTGGCGGCGGTCCTGACGGCCGACGGCGCATTCGCCGGGGGTAGCGGCGCTCCGCCCCAGACAGACACGGCTGGGATCTACGTCACGGCGTCCCGGACGTTCTTCCTGACGAATACCAACGCGGCCGGCAACGCGACGATCAAGGTCAGGTTTGGCCCCACGGGCTCCGTCCCGACGATGGGGGATTTCGATGGAGACGGCGACGACACGATCGGGGTGTACCGCGCTTCGACCGGCGAGTTCTTCCTCAAGAACACGAACACGTCGGGAACCCACAATCTCCGCTTCCGCTTCGGCGCCGCCGCCGGCGGCTACGTGCCCGTGGTCGGCGATTGGAATGGGGCGACCGGAGACTCGATCGGGCTCTACGATCCGGTTGGCGGCAGGTTCCTCCTGCGCAATACGAACAACGGCGGAAACGCGGACATCACGATCTCGTTCGGTCAGAAGAATGTCGGGATGATTCCGCTGCGCGGAAACTGGGCCGGCGGCGACTCGATCGACGGAATCGGGGTCTACAACCCGGCGACCGGCGTCTTCTATCTCAAGAACGATCCGACGACGAGCGGCCCGGCGGACATCTCGTTCGGCTTCGGCGCCCCGGGCCTGATCCCCGTCGTCGGGAACTGGAACGACAACGACACGGATACCGTCGGCGTCTACAACCCCGCGACCCAGACATTCTTCCTGCGCAACACGAATGCGGCCGGCCCGGCGGACCTCACGTTCCGATTCGGCGGAACGGGCGCGTTGCCGGTGTCGGGTAACTACGACGGGCTGTAGGCGAAGGGCGTCGGGATCGAGTCGGGCCTAGTCCGCTCCTTCGAGTCGCTGCTCTCTCGAGCCCCCAGGACCGCATCGAGGTCCTGGGGGCTTCTTTTTATTCGCGCGGCTCGAGACCGTGCATCCGATGGAGGTTCCCCCATGAACGAATCCGCTTCCGCCGATGAGCCCATGGCCCAGCTCGAGATCCGAAAGGGCGCCGACGCCCGGCTCGATGTCGGCGGCCTGCGTTTCGTCGCCTGTCGCCGCGAGGTCGACGTGATCGACGGCGGGATCACGCTGTACGTCCATAGCGCGCTGCCCGACGACGAACGCGAGTTGCTTCGCTTCGATCTCTTCCGCAATCGCCCGCATTATCACGCGCCGGCGACGAACGAGAAGGAGACCGAGATCCAGCCGACGAGCGACGTCACGGAGTGGGGGATCGACCATCTGACCCGTTGCACCGCCGAGCTCGTGGGCCAGGGCGGCTTCCAGGATCTGGTGGCCCGCCTCGATCTCGAATCGATCCGGAGGTCGGCTCCGGCATTGCGCCAGCTGCTGGCCGGTCTCGCGGACGCGACCGAACGTTCGACCTTCCCGATTCCCGCAGTGCGTCTCGCTGAGCTGCGCGGCTAGGGTCGCTCACCGTCCGGCGAGCGGCCGCAGCGCGCGAGCAGCTCATGCGCCTCGTCTTCGTCGAGGTCGCGCCACTCGCCGGGCTCCAGATCTCCGAGCTCGATGTGCATGATGCGAACCCGGCGCAGTCGCGTCACGCGATGGCCGAGGGCCTCGCACATCCGTCGGATCTGACGATTGAGTCCCTGGGTCAGGATCACCCGAAACCGGTTCTTCGCGATCCGGGAAGCCTGGCAAGGTCGCGTGCGCGTTCCGAGAATCTCGACGCCCTGCTGCATCTCCTCGAGGAAGGCATCCGTCACGGGTCGGTCGACGGTGACGACATATTCCTTCTCGTGGGCATGCTCTGCGCGCAGGATCGCGTTCACGATGTCGCCGTCGTTCGTCAGGAGGATCAGCCCCTCGGAGTCCTTGTCGAGACGTCCTACCGGAAAGATGCGCTCGGGGTAGCCGACGTAATCGACGATGTTGTCGGCGACCGAGTGCTCGGTCGTGCAGGTAATGCCGACGGGCTTGTGGAGGGCGAGGTAGACGACGGACTTGCGCGGGCCGACGGTTTTCCCGTCGACGGTCACCTCGTCGCCCGCCTCGATCTTGCTCCCGAGCGTCGCCGGGCGGCCATTGATGGCGACCCGTCCCGCTTCGATCCAGGCGTCGGCCTCACGTCGGGAGCAGATCCCCGACTCACTGATGAATTTATTGATGCGCATGGCGAGAGCTCGATCCCCGTCCCGGACGTTCGCACGGCACGCTACTCGCCGAAAGATGCCGACCGCGTGCGCTCCGCGACCGGGGCGTCGTCTTGAAAAACCGCGTGCCGTCCGCGATGTTTCGATGGCGAGAGGTCGGGTCGGCCCGTCCCTCTCCGCGGACAGGACGCCTCTTGCCGCAGCGCTCGACGTCTCGGAAAACGCCGATGCTCGCCCGACTCCTGCTCGTTCTGGCAGGAACGATCATGGGTCTCTGTTTCGTCGAATGGGTCTGTCGCCTGGCCGTGGAGGACGGCGTTCGTAGCCCGATGACCCTATGGGGCTCGGAGCTGATTCCGAAGGACGCCCGGGATCTGCGCGCCGCCGGACGAGCCGAATCGAAGTACAACTATCTCGAGGTCGACCCGGATCTGGGTTGGACGATCTCTCCTGGAGAATCCGTGGGAGAGGACGTGGTCTACCTGGCCGACGCGTCCGGATTGCGCGTTCTGCCCGACGCCCCTGCGATGGATCAGGGTGGATCAAAGCTCCGCATCGCCGCTTTCGGGGATTCGTTCACGCACTGCGACGAGGTGCCCTTCGAGGACTGCTGGACTCATCGGATCGAGCAGCAAACGGGAGCGCGGGTCTTCAATGCCGGTGTGCCCGGGTACGGCACGGATCAGGCGTACCTCCGGTACCTCGAGATGCGAGAGGCGCTCGAGCCCGACGTCGTGATCCTGGGCTTGATGATCGGGGACATCAAACGCAATGTGAACATCTTTCGCACGTTCATGGGCGAATGGACGGCGTGGACGAAGCCGCGATTCGTCCTCGCGGGCGATTCGATCCGATTGATCAACCATCCGGCGGCGAGCCCTGCCGAGTCGCCCGAGATGATCGAGAAGGGACATCCGCTGCTCGCCTACGACTGGTGGTACGACCCCGAGGAGTGGCGCGGCGGCCTGCTCGCGAAGAGCGTCGCGTACCGATTCGCCCGCGCGCGCCTGGGGCGCGAGACCGAGCGTCCGAACTACTACTTGTCGGACAGCGAGCCGACGTGGGTCACCGCCCGAATCGTGGCCGAGTTCAAGCGCCGGGTCGAGGAAGCGGGGGGGCGGTTCATCTGTCTCGTCATTCCGAGTCGACCCGATCTACGTTATTCGGATCCGGTGCCCTGGCAGCCCCTGCTGACGCGACTGACTCGAGCCGGGGTCGAAATCATCGACCCGACGCTCTCCCTGCGCGACCTCGCAGACTCGGCCGAGCTCTTCGAAGCGCAGGGCCATTATGGCCGTCTGGGTAACGAGGTGCTGGCGCAGGCCCTGGTACGGGCGATCGGGTCGAAGCCGGTGATCGTGGGGATCGCCGCGGGAAGCTCGGATGCGGGCGCGGCGGGCGAACCGACGGAGAAAGATGCGATCGGGTTGTTCGACGCGAAGGCGCAAACGTTTCTCTTGAAGTCCTCCAACACGCGGGGAGAGGCGGACGCGAGCGTGCGGTTCGGGCCCCCGGGATCCGTCCCGGCGATGGGAGATTTCGACGGGGACGGCACGGATACACTCGGGGTCTACTCCCCGGCGCGCGGAGAATTCTCGCTGAAGGACACGAACGCCGAAGGGCCGGCCTCCATCCGTTTTCGCTTCGGCGGAACCCGTTTCGAGTTCGTGCCTCTGGTCGGCAACTGGGACGGCCTTGGAGGCGACTCGGTCGGGCTGTACAGCCCTGAGCATGGATTGTTCGTGCTCCGAAACTCGAACGATTCCGGATTGCCGGACATCCGGAATCCCTTTGGACCCAAGGATGCAAAGCCGACGCTGATCCCGATCGCGGGCAACTGGTCTGGGGGGGACTCGATCGACGGGATCGGGCTCTACAACCCGATGACGGGGCGATTCATGTTGAAGGATGACCCGACGACGGCCGGCCCGGCCGACTTCGTCTTCGGCTTCGGGGCGGTCGGTCGAGGCTTGATCCCGATCGCGGGCGATTGGGACGGCGACGATCGGGACAACGTCGGTCTCTACGACCCGACCGAGCGTACGTTCTTCCTTCGAACCACCCAGTCCGACGGACCGGCGGACCGTGCGTTTCGATTCGGCCCGAAGGGTCTCACGCCCGTGGCCGGGAACTTCGACGGGAACTGACGGGAGCGGCGGAGTCCCTGCGCGTCTCGACTGCTACGCTGCGCGCCCATGTCGCCCGCCGCCGAAGCTTCTCTCGCGACCGTGACGCTCCGCGCCCGCGATGCCCGCCGAGTCCAGGCCGGGCATCCCTGGGTCTTCGACAGTGCCGTCGAGTCCGAGTCCCCGTCGATCGCGGATGGATCGATCGTCCGTGTCGAGGATGCAACCCATCGCCTGCTCGGCGTCGGCCCCTACAACTCGAAGTCGCGCATCCGCGTCCGGCTGCTCGCCCGCGAGCCGGTCGCGATCGATACGGCCTACTTCGAGCGACGGATTCGAGCGGCGCTGTCGGTTCGCGAGCGTTTCATGCCCACGGCAACGTCGTATCGGGTCGTCAACTCCGAGAGCGATCTCGTCTCCGGATTGATCGTCGACCGCTACGAAGACGTGCTCGTGCTCCAGATCGCGTCGCTCGGACTCGACCAGCGGAAGTCGGCGATCGTTGCGGCGCTCGAGAAGGTCTTCTCGCCGCGTGCCATCCTCGAGCGGAGCGATGGTCCCTCCCGCCGCTTCGAGGGCCTCGAAGTCGCGAATGGATTGCTCGCGGGAACGCTCGGCGAGAAGGCGGGGCGCGTCGAAGTCCGCCTGAACGGTCTTCGCTTCGAGGTCGATCTGGAGGGCGGCCACAAAACCGGTCTCTACCTGGATCAGCAAACGAACTACGAGGCGGTCTCGCGCTTCGCGAAGAACGCGCGGGTGCTCGACTGCTTCAGCTTCCTCGGCGGCTTCGGGCTCCATGCGGCGCGGGCCGGGGCGCGCCACGTCCAGATGCTCGACCAGAGCGAGGATGCCGTCGCCGCGTCGCTCCGCAATGCCCGGGCGAACGATCTGGCCGCGCGTTGCGAGGCACAGGTCGCGAACGTCTTCGACTGGCTGAAGGCGAAGAGCCGCAAGGACCCCCACGCGAAGGCCTCCGAAACCGGAGCCTATGATCTGATCGTGCTCGATCCGCCGTCCTTTACGCGCAGTCGAAGCTCCGTCCCCGACGCGCTCCGCGGTTACAAGGAAATCCACTTGCGCGCGCTGCGGCTGCTCGCACCGGGCGGGGTGCTCGCGACCTTCTGCTGCTCCCATCACGTCGATTCGAAGGCCTTCCAGGAAGTGATCCAGGCGGCGGCCTTCGACGCCCGCGTCCTGCTCCGCCGCGTGGCGAGCTATTCGCAGTCGCCGGACCATCCGGTGATTCCCGCGATTCCGGAGACCGAATACCTGAAGGGCTTCGCGTTCGAGCGCGTCGACGAGTCGCGCTGAGCAGGGCGAGACAGCGCAGTCGTCGGCGACGCAGGCTTCGCGAATTCGAAGGAGGGCAGGGCATGTCGAAGCGGATCGGGATCGCCATTGCGGTGGCGCTCCTGCTCGTCGGGGTCTGGAGCTGCCGTGCGCCGATCGCCCTGCGCGTGATGGAGCGCGGGCTCGCGCGCAACATGGCGGGGGATCCGATCGGCGAGCTGCCCGACGGGCTCCACGTCCTGCTCTGCGGCGCGGGGGGCCCGCTCCCGGATCCGGTCCGCTCGGGTCCGTGCGTGGCGGTGATCGCAGGCGAGACGATGGTCGTCGTCGACGCCGGGACAGGCGGCGCGCGCAATCTCCAGCGCACCGGATTCGTGCCCGGTCGCACGTCCGCCGCCTTCCTGACCCATTTCCATTCCGACCACATCGATGGCCTCGGCGAGCTCGCGCTGCTTCGGTGGACCGGCGGCGCGCACAGCGAGCCGCTGCCGGTCCACGGTCCCGACGGCGTCGAAGAAATCGTGGCGGGCTTCACGCAGGCCTATCGCCGGGACGTGGGTTACCGCGTCGCCCATCACGGCGAAGCGACCGTCCCCCCGTCGGGCGCCGGCATGCGCGCCGTGCCCTTCGCGCTGCCCAGCCCAGGCGAGACCCCCGTCGTCTTCTCGTCGGGTGGACTCGAGGTCCGTGCCTTTCTCGTCGACCATTCTCCCGTCGAGCCGGCGGTCGGCTACCGCTTCGACTATCAGGGTCGCTCGGTCGTGATCAGCGGCGATACGGCGCGGTCGGCCAATCTCGAGGCCTGCGCGAAGGGCGTCGACCTGCTGGTCCACGAAGCGCTCTCGCCCGAGCTGGTCGTGCGCATCCATGAAGCGGCGAAGGCCGCCGGGCGGACCAACCTCGCGAAGATCACCGCCGACATCCCCGACTATCACACGAGCCCGGTCGACGCGGCTCGGGTCGCGCAGTCGGCGGGCGTCGCGCATCTGCTCTACTACCACATCGTCCCGCCGCTCCTCGTCCCGGGTCTCGACCGCGTCTTCCTCGCCGGCGTCTCGGACGCCTTCGACGGCGGAATCACCCTCGGCCGGGATGGAACGCTCGTCTCGCTTCCGGCGGCGGGCGACGGCGTCGAGGTTTCGGAGCGGTGAAGCCGGCGCCGCGAAGCGGGCGTGGCCGCCGGATCGTCTTGCGACTCCTGGCGATCGCCTTCGGACTGCTGCTCGCCGAGGGCGGGCTTCGGCTGGGGGGCATCGCCTATCCGGCATGGGATCGTCCGACGGTAGGACTCGGCGATTGGGGCGTTCCCAACGCCCGGGGCTGGGCCGTGGGTGAGGCGCGCCAGTTCGTCGAGCTGAACGCCGAGGGCGCGCGCGACGTCGACCACGCGGTCGCAAAGCCCGCCGAAGTCCATCGGGTGCTGGTGCTCGGCGACTCCTACGCGGCGGCCTTCGAGGTCGAGCGCGAAGCGGCCTTCTGGGCCGTGATGGGGAAGCGGCTCGGGGAATGCCGAGCTCTCGCCGGTCGCGAGGTCGAGGTCATCAACCTGAGCAGACGCGGCTTCGGGACCGCCGACGAGCTGCTGGTCTGGCGGAGGCTCGGCGCGAAGTACGCCCCCGATCAGGTCGTGCTGGCGTTCTACACGGGCAACGATTTCCGCAACAACAGCGCCGAGCTCCAGGCGTCGGGCCGGCCCTATTTCCGGCTCGAGGGCGAGGCGCTCGTGCTCGACGAATCCTATGCCGAGAAGCCCGCCTATCGTCGCTGGGCCGGTTGGCAGGGGGATCTCTGGTACGGCCTCGTGCGTCATGTCCGTCTCGTCCAGGTCGGGCGCCACGTCCGGCGCCAGCTGAAGGCCCTCGCCGAGACCCGCGAAGCCCAGTCGAAGGCGAAAGAGGCGGCGCGGACCGGCGGCGCGGGCGAGGCGGGCGTCGACGACTCGATCTATCTCGAGCCGAAGGACGAAGTCTGGCAATCGGCCTGGACGATCAGCGAGCGACTGGTCGAGCAGCTGCAGCGCGAGGTCGAGGCCGCGGGGGCGCGCTTCGTCCTCATGACCCTCTCGACGGCGATCCAGGTCCACCCGGATCCCGCCATCCGCTCGAAACACGCGACGAGCATCGGCGCCGCCGATCTCGATCATCCCGAGCGGCGCTTCGAGTCGTTCGCCCGGAGCCACGGCATCGACTGGATCTCTCCGGTCGAGCCACTCAGGCAGGCGGCCGAATCGAGTGGGAAGTGCGTGCACGGCTCTCCAGGGCCCTGGGAGTGCCAGGGCCACTGGAATGCCGAAGGGCATCGCATCGCCGGCGAATCCCTCGCCGCGGCGCTCTGCGCGCAGCTCGAAGCTAGGCCTCGAGTCGCATCCCTGCATCGATCGAGCGCGCGAGCCTTCCGTAGAGGTGGATCTTGACGCTCTCGAGCAGCGCATAGCCGATCAGGGCGAAGATTGTCGAGGAGAGCGCCATCGCGAGGCCGCCGAGCTCGAGCATGTCGTGGGACATGCGCATCGAGAAGAGCATCAGCGCGAGACCGCAGACCGTGCCGATGAAGCCGATCGGCGGCAGCAGATTCGAGTACATCGAGATGGGCTCGGCAAAGCTCGTCTCGTACTCGTCGACGACCAGCTGGCGGGCTGCATCGCGTACGAAGGCGTCCGGCTCGGCCGCCGCCGCCGAAGCGGTCGACTGCCGGACCTCGCGAATCAGCTCGGCGATCCGTCCGCCGACGACGCGGTCGTTTGCGGCGCCGGGCTCGGGAGCGCGGGTGGCCGCACGGGCTCGCCAGCAGAGGAGCGTGCCGTGCATCAAGGGCCACCATACGCCGATGAGCGACAGGAGAGATACGGCGAGCGTGACCTGGGCCGCGCCTCCGTTGATGTCCATGAGTCCTGCGAAAAACGACGTCTCCATCTTCAGATCTCTCCCGTCTGCTGGCGCAGGAGCGCAATGCCCTGCTCGAGGGTGACCGCTTCGCCGGTCGGATAGAGGACGAGCATGCTCGTCATCGAGGCGAAGTCCCGCTCCAGGCGATCGATCGTCTGCCGCACCGCCCGCCGATCGTCGAGCTCGTGCATCAGCACGCCCTTCGAGAGCAGCAGCTCGGCGCGGAAGGGGCGAAGCTCCGGATGGAACTGGGAATCGTCGGTATCGACGAGCGTGTCGACGCGCGTCTCGAGGTAGGGCCGCACGAAGAGCTCGAAGCGGTCGATGCCTGCGTCCTTGCCGTGGCGGCGCAGCTGCTCGAGGGTCAAGCGAAAGCTCGCTAGATCGCGTCGCAGCCTTCGCATCGAGTACTTCTGCTGAGCGAGGGCTTCCCCGGTCAGCTGGCTTTCGACGGCCTCGCGACCCGAGAAGCGCTCGAAGTAGGCGCCGCTCTCGCCCTTCGACAGCGAGCATCCGGTGCTCGCAGCGAGGGAGGTCGCGATCGCCATCCCGATCAGGCCGTGCCACGGGGCTCGGCGAATCCCGGTCCGGACCGACGATTTCTTCCACGGTTGCATCTCGAGGTCCACCTTCGTTTCGGGGTTTGCATTCATCGGGCCTGTCCTCCGATCCAGTCCTGCAGATTTCGCGCAGCCGCGGACTCGGTCGGCGCGACCTTCGACGGCACGACCTTCGCGATTCCGACTTCTTCGGCGATCCGCCGCAGCAGCGCGTGGACGGGGTGGTCCCGTCGTACGGCCAGCTCGCGGATGAGGTCGTCCTGGCCGAGGGTTGCCTTGTAGATCGGCAGCGCCTCTTCGATCGCCTGGATACGGATATCGAGTCGCTCGCCGCGGGAGTCGAGCCGGTCGAGCTCGTTCGCGAGCTTCTCGATCGCGAAGCTCTCGGGCGAGCGCCCGCTCGCCGCCACCCTCGGCGGGGCCGGGACTTCCGTCTCGCCCGACACCTGCGCCGCGAGGCGATGGGCTTCACGACGCCGCTCGTTCAGCTCGTCCCGTTCGACACGGGTCGAGGCGATCGAGCGGGCGATCGTCTCCCGCTCCTTTGCGAGTCGTGCGAACTCGGCCTCGAGGGCGCCGATCCGGGTCTCGTCGGCGAAGCCGAAGTAGACGAGGCTCCGGTCGTTGGCGAAGGCGCGTCGGAACTTCTCGAGCACGTCGGCCTTGGCAGATTGATTCCCGATCCAGCGGTCGAGGTGGCGCGAGTGGACGACGCGGCTCGCCATCGGCTGGGCGACGGCAAGGAAATCCGCCTCGCGACCCGATCGCTGGAGCGCCACGGCGAGGGTGCCCCAGAGCGCGCGGTCGAAGGGGAAGTAGCCGAGCGCCGTCTGGTACTGGCGGATCGCCTCCGAGATCTGCTCGGGCGACGCGTCGCCCGCAGAGAAGAAGAGCACGCCGTCGCCGATGCCGCGCGCCGCCTGATAGGCGCCGAAGTAGGCCGAATCGGGCAGGGACTCGCCGGTCGCGTCGCCGGCGAAGCGTTGGAAGGCATGCAGATAGCGCGAGTAGTGGTTGATCGCGTGGACGATTGCCTCGTCGTCGATCTTGCCCGCCTCGCTCTCGAGAGACATGTAGTAGCGCGAGGCGTTGAAGGTCGCGTCCTGGAGCTCGCTCCAGAGGCCCTGCATCGCGCTGACATAGGCGTCGCGACCCTGATCGAGGTAGCCGAGACGTTCCCAGCCCCCCGCTCGAGCGGCGTGGAGCGCTTCGTAGAGCTCGATGCCGCGGTCGATGCTGAAGGGGATGTCGAGCTCGATTGCGCTCTTCGTCCGCTCTCCGGTCGCGAAAACCTCGCTCTGCTGACGGAGGGCGCGGGTGTAGATCGCGACCTGGCCCTGGAGCGTATTGGCCCGTCGCATCGCTCGCTGATAGGCGGCTACCGAATCCCGGACGGCCGCGATCGCCGCGTCGCTGAACCCGTCCTCGGCGAGCCGGGCGCGGGCCAGCTGATGCGCACGCTCGGCAGAGACGAGGGCCAGCGTGTAGGAGAGGCTCCCGCCGTCACTCTCGGGGCCATCGAGGCGGGCGACGACATGGTCGAGGAACGCCTTCGACGAGGCTTCGACCGGGACGGTCTCCGGATCCGCGCCGACGCGCTCGTCGGCCAGCACGCGGACGATGGCGGTGAGCGGGTCGATGTCGCCGTCGAGGGCCTCGCTCTGGGAGTGGACGAGGATCAGTCGCGCGACACTTTCGTAGAGATGGGGCAGGGTGCGGACGAAGCCGGCATTGCCGTTCTCGGTGAGCGCCAGCGTTCGGTAGGTCTCGAAGGGCACCTCGAGGGGCGTGATCACCGCAAGCCAGAGCGCGAGGATCTCGTCGACGAAGGCCGAGGCGTCTCCGGCGGCGAGGGCCTGATGCGCGTGGATCGTATTGAACCAGTAGCGGTTCTCGTGGCGGTCCAGGCGGTCAGCGAGCGTCTCGATCGTGGTCGCCGCGAGCTCGAGACCGTTCGGGAGATCCCCGGTTCGATAGAGGACGAGCTCGGCGATCGCCTTGCGGCGGATCTCGAGCTCGCTCGTCACCTGCGCGAGGCTCGGCCGCGCTGCCCAGGTCTCGGCGTGGTATTCGGAAAGCGGGGTTCCGACCGTGTTCTCCGCCCGGCGGATCAGATCGCGCAGGTCGTCGGCGTCGGCGGCGGAGTAGACGTAGGCGTGGTCGAGGTAGTCGCTCCAACGCGCGTCTTCGGCGCTCGCCGCGAGGGCCGTCGAACCGCTCGCGATAGCCGCGAGCACGAGCCATCGACTCGTGCGTCGACGGGGGTGCTTCGTGTTCGGATTTCTCTTCTGGAAGAGTTGCTGCATCATCTCGACGAAGACTCCTGGCTCGATCGATCTGCGAGGCATGTGAGCGCCCTTTCGAGGACGTCACAGGCATCGCGATCTCTCGGTTGTCCGGCCCTTCGGCTCGGGTTCGGTCGCGACCACATCAGGAAGGCCCCCAGATTCCGCGTCTCGACGAAGCGGTAGCTTCCGTCGCGGTGGGAACATTCTCGTTGGAACGGAGCGGCAAGCAGGATGCGTTTCTTGAGCAGGTCCTGACGGCCAGCGGGCGAGCAGTCCGGCAATTCATCGAGGGGCACCTCCTGCCAACCGTCGAGAGCCGTCCCGTTCGAGTCGTGGGCGCCGCTCGCGGCCAGCGCGAGATTCGGCGTGCTGGATCCCTGGGCCGACACCTGGGGGCGTCGAGCCGAAGGCGCCGCAGCGCCCGCACCGGAATTCGAGGCCGTCGCATCCTGCTCGAGGGTGTCGAGGAATGCGCGCCGATCGCGGCCGCCGAGACGAGCCTTCGCAACGAGCTCGGGCGAAGCGCCCGAGGTTGCTTCGCCGGCGCCGGGGCGGTGCCGACCGGGCGCGCTCGTGATGGCTGCAGACGTCAGAGATTCGGAAATTGATACGGCGTGAGCGACGGCGCGGGCTGCGGTCTTCAGGCCGGCCGGCATGGCACGAGTCGCGGATTGAGGTGCGCGGGGGGATACGAGCTTTCGTGCGGTCTCGTTGCCCGGGGCCGGCAGGATGTCCGCCCGCGTAAAGCTCGGCGCCCGCGATGCGAGAGTGCTCGCGTCGAACGGAACATGACGCTCGGGCATCGCGGTCGGAGCCGGTCCGGTCTCTTCGCGCGACACGAGGGTCTCGATCGGGAGCTCGGGCGGCGCCTTTTTCGTGCGTTGGCGGATCGGCTCTCCCGTCGGCTTCTCTGCCTCGCGCTCGACTGCGTGCGGCGCGGGCCAGGCGTCGAGCACGACCTGGATTTCGTCTGGTGCGGGCGACGCGAGCGGCGGTGTGATCAGGGGGCTCGTCGCGAGCAGCCAGAGTACGACGACGGCGGTCGCCACGGGCACGACAGTCAAGCGGCGTTCATGACGGATCGGGGTGCGCGAGAGAGCAGAGAGGCGCTCGGCCGACGCCGGAAGACCGACGCGCAGGCGCGCGGCGCCCTTTCCGAAGCGGCGGCGGATCGGATCGCGTGTCATTGGGCTACGCGTTCATCCGCCCGAGGCGTCGCCGGCGCAGAGATCGCCGGCATGGGTTGCACGGTGACCCCGCGATCGCCCTGCCAGGCTCCCTCGAGGAGCGACACGGCGACGAGCAGGTCCTCGCTGCGCGCATCGCGATGGGGGGCGAGGAGCGGGCGCGCGATCGCCCGCGTTCGCAGGATCTCGAGACGCGCGGCGAGGTCGCTGGCGTCGATCGCTCGGGGCGAGCCGGACGCGTCCGCGGACTCGAATCCCGGCTCGACGAGCTCGAAGGGGGTGCGCTTGACGGCCGGGTCGTCGGATCCCGCGAGCGGGTGGACTCGGAGCTGCCAGGCCGGTTGGCCCGCGCGCGCGACGATGGCGGCGTCGGTGCGCTCGATGCGGGGGAGTTCGAGCTCCGCGACATCGATCCGAACCTTCTCCGGATCCGGGGCCAGCTGGGTGAAGACGATCAGCAGCAGGAATGCCAGATCGACGAACGAAAAGAGCCAGATGGGCGCGCTGCCTTGACGTCGCTTCATGTGCAACGGGATCGGAACCGGTCCGGTCGGGCTTGAGCGGGTTGCGCACTCGCTGCGCGGGTTTTTCGTGTGGATGAGTCGAAGCGGGTGGAACGCTCGTCATCCTGCTCGGCCTTTCACCGGAGCCGGAGCTCGAGATGGAGCCCGGCGCGGTCGCCCGACTACCACTCGCCGATGTTTGGCAGCGAGGTCCAGGGCTCGGCGGGAGCGAGCGGAGCTCCCTTCTGCAGTAGCTCGATCGAGATGTTGTCCGGGGAGCGGACGAAGGCCATGCGACCGTCGCGCGGGGGGCGGTGGAGCGTGACGCCCTTGTCGAGCAGTCCCTGACAGGTCGCGTAGATGTCCTCGACCTCGTAGGCGAGATGACCGAAGTTGCGGCCCCCTCCGTAGAGCTCGGGATCCCAGTTGTAGGTCAGCTCGACCTGGGCGAGCTCGTTGCCGGGGGCAGCGAGGAAGACGAGGGTGAAGCGGCCGGCCGGGACGTCGTAGCGGTGGAGCTCGACGAGGCCGAGCTTGTTCGTATAAAAATCGACCGACGCCTCGAGGTCGCTGACGCGCACCATCGTGTGCAGATACCGCATGGAAGCTCCCCTTCGTGTCCCGGGCTGACCGTCCGGCGAGCCTACCCCAGTCCCAGCCGGACCGGGCGCCCCGGATTCGGCCAACGATCGGCTTCCCTCGCGATTCGGAGTCGCCTGCGCTACTCGGTAGACATACAAGGGAGCGCGGGCTCCCGAGTACCCCCCGAACAGCGCGGCCCCATGGCCATTCACTCGGCTTGTGCCCTCGCGCGGGCCGAAGGGTTGGGCCGTCGCCGGGGAGGTGCGGCATGGGATCGATCTTCGGTGCGCTTCGCATCGTCGATGTCCTCGACATTGCGATCGTCGCCGGGCTGCTTTGGGTCCTGATCGCCTGGGTTCGGGAGGCCCGGGCTCGCATCGCCCTCGGCGGCGTCTTCGCGATCGCCATGCTCTTCTGGACGGCCGAGTGGCTCGATCTCCGGCTGACGACGACGCTGCTCCAGGGCTTCATCGCGGTTGCGGCCCTCGTCCTCGTCGTCGTCTTCCAGGACGACCTGCGAAGACTCTTCGAGAGCATCACCGTCCTCGTGATCCGCAATGCCAGTCCGCGCCCGACGACCGATCTGCTCGATGAGCTGGCGGAGCTCTCCTTCTCGCTCGCCCATCGGCGCATCGGGGCGCTCTTCGTGCTGCCCGGACGCGAGCCCCTCGATCGGCTGCTCGAGGGCGGATTCTTTCTCGATGGCCGCGTCTCCGACCCGCTGCTGCGCAGCCTCGTCGACCCCGGAACGCCGGGACACGACGGGGCGATCGTGATCCGCGGCGGGAAGGTGATGCGGTTCGGAGTCCATCTGCCGCTCTCGACCGAGTGGAGCGAGATCGGCGGCAGCGGGACGCGTCACGCCGCGGCGCTCGGGCTCGCGGAGCGGAGCGATGCGCTCTGCATCGTCGTCTCGGAGGAGCGGGGCGAGGTCAGCATCGCCTGGCGGGCGCGCCTCGAGCGGGTCGCCTCGGCGGCGGATCTGCGCGCCCGACTCGAAGCGTTCCTGCGTCGAACGAGCCATCGCCGCCGCGAGTCCTGGCTGAAGGGTTACCTGGCCCTCTCCCGCGAGCGCTGGCGCGAGGGCATCGTCGCGGGCTGTCTCGCCACCGGCTTCTGGCTCTACAGCGCGCCGCGCGAATCCCTCGACCGCGGCTTCAAGGTCGTCCCGGTGGTGATCGACAATCTACCCGACGGCTTTCGCGTCGCGTCGATCGATCCGCCGGCGATCGAGATCGAGTTCGAAGGCCGAGCGCGCGATCTGATGATGGCGCCGACGGGGGACTTCCAGATCCACGTCGATGCGGATCGGATGGCCGCGGGGCAGGGCTCGCTCACGATCGACCATCACCAGGTCGAGCATCCCCCGGAGCTCCGGATCGTCGGTCTCGATCCGCCCCAGATCCGGCTCGAGCTGCGTCCGCTGTAATCGCTCAGGGCGCGAGGCGCGCCCTTCGCTGGGGCGCAGTTGCGGGCGGCGCAGACGGTTTTAAAGGCTCTCGCGGTATTCGATCGCGAGGCGTTCGAGCTCGTCGCGGATGCGGCGGACCAGGCGTCGCTCGCCGACGTTCGCGGACTCGGCCGGTCTCGGGCGCGCATTCGCTTCGTGTCGGTCCTGGGAGTCGGCGAAGGCCTGGATCAGGTGGTAGGTCTCCTCGCTGGCGAGGTGGCTCTTGCTGGTCGCGAGGCGGTGGGCGGCGTGGGTGAGCCCATCGCCCGTCATGCGCGCGAAGGGATTGCGGCTCCGCGCGCGCGGGGCGAGCTCCGCCAGGATCTCGGCGAGCGGTACCTTCCGGCGCTGGGCCAGCCGTTCGCAGAGGGCGACGTAGGCGCGCTGATAGGCGCGCGCCCGTTGGCGACGGTAGGGCGAGATTCGCCGGTCGCTCCGGGACGCGTAGTTCGAGAGCGCGATCTCGTAGAAGGCCTCCGCCGGAATCTCGGGCCGCACGCCACTCGCCGTCGGCGCGAGCCGTGAGGGCAGCTCTCGCAACACGTCCCGCATGCAGTAGACGGCATCCCACGAGAGTCCGTCCGCGACCTTGCGCTTGCCGCGGGAGGAGCGCTTGCGCTCGAGTCCGTTGTGGATCGCGAGCAGGCGGTCGACGGCGGGCTGTGCGCCGTGGATCAGGTGATGGGACTCCGATTCCTCGAAGCCCATCTGGCGCAAGAAGAGCCGCCGGCGCTCGCGCTCGAACTCGAGGTCGAAGAGCGCGAGCACGGGGTCGTTGCGCAGGCTCGCGAGCGACGGCGCCTCGCCGCGCAGCAGCAGCTCGCGGATCTGGGCGAAGCGCTGCACGATCTGTCGCGCCTTGCGCTTCTGCTCCGGGATCGAGGTCGACATGCGGTCGGAATCCTCGAATCGATAGCTGTGGTGGAAGAGTCCGAATTGCCGGACCGAGCCGTAATCGATGATGCTGCCGTCGGTCAGGACGTTGTCGCCGTCCCAATCGAGCCAGCAGAAGATGTACTCGCTCTCGAAGGTCGCAGCGGCCCGCGCGAAGTCGACTGCGACCCGTTCCGGCAGGTAGCGGATCCGTTCGCGCTCCGAGGCGATGAACGGCCAGCGGCGATCGCCGATCTCGCGTTCCGCGTAGTAGAGGACACAGCGCCGAAGGTCGTCGTCCTCGCGTCGCCGGAGCAATCCGAAGAAATGCGAGGGTCGCAGCAGATTGGCGGCGATGCGCACGTTGATCGCGAAGCCGCCGGGCAACGAGATGATCGCGAGCACCCGCTCCGTCCGGATGCCGTTGCGGGCGAAGGCCTCGCTCATGAGCGCGGCGCCGAGGCCCTCTTCGATGTGGGCCGTGCCGCAGCCGTAATCGGCGATCGCATTGCCGGTCCGGAAGAATTCCCCGTGGACGGAGGTCGCGGGGCAGAGGCGTGTGACGCCCGTTCCGCAGCTCGACACGTCGAAGCGGCCCAGCTCGGTCTCGATCAAGCCGTTCCAGATGCTGCGGCCATCGCCGGAATTGAGGCCGCGTTTGTCGGGGTGTTGCAGCTGGAGGTAACGCGTGGCCATGAATTCGTGGGGCAGGCGATCCCGGGCGGAGGGCAGATTGCCGTGCGCTTGATCCCATTCGTTCACGATCACGAGTCCGAAGGTGTCCAGCAGGGTCTGCCGGAGGGACGGCGTCAGCTCGTCGGGATGATCGGGCGGAAGGGCGCCGATCTCGCGGGCGAGCCCGAAATTGAAGAAGGCGATCTCCCCGTCATGGCGACGCCGGGCGGGATAGCGAACGACGGCGCTCGGGACGCGCTCGCGGAAGGGATGGCGACCGTCGAGGGTTCCGAAGCTCGCATAGCAAGCATCCGTCTGCGTCGGCACGAGACGCAGGGCCTGCGATTCGCCGGGACCCGCATGATGAAGAGGCGAGGGCGTTCGACTCGATTGCGATCGCGATCGAGCTCGTTCCTTGGTCGTGATTTTGGTGGGTCTGTCTGCACGCATGGTGAATTACTCCACGCCTCGGTCATTCATCACGCTGCCTTGACGACGGAAAACGATCGAGGCGACGACGCGAATGCGAACGCGACGAGGGCCGGAAGAGCGAGTGCGCATGCGGCATCGCGGGCTTGACGCGATCGACTGCGCAGCGGCTGCCGATCGAGTTGCACGCGGGGTGCGCAGAATCTCGTATGCTCCGGTGCATGACGGAAAGCCGACTCGAACGGGAGGAGCTGAGGGGGCTCGCGCGCGGGCTCCTCGCGCTGCTTCATCTCCTGCCGAAGAACGCGATGTCGCGGGCGATGGGATGGCTCGCGTCGCGCCGGCTGCCCCGTCCTTTACAGCGCCTCGAGCTCGAGCTCTTCGTGCGTCTCGCCGGCGTCGAGGTCCGCGAGCTCGCGCGGCCACTCGAGGATTTCGACTCGCTCCAGTCGTTTTTCACGCGCGAGCTCGCGTCGGGCGCCCGCCCGCTCTCGGGCGGGGAAGAAGTGCTCGTCTCGCCGTGCGACGGAGCCTGGGGCAGCTCGGGCCGCGTCGAGCAGGGCACGATCCTGCAGGTCAAGGGTCGTCCCTATCGGGTTGCCGATCTGCTCGGATCGGAGCGGCTCGCGAGTGCATTCGACGGCGGCGAGTTTGCGACCCTCTACCTCTCGCCCCGGGACTACCACCGCTTCCACACCCCCGCTGCCGGCCGCATCTCGCGTCTGGTCTACCGCCCCGGCTCGCTCTGGCCCGTCAACCCGATCGGGCTGCTCGGGATCGATGCCCTTTTCGCCCGAAATGAACGGATCGCCGCCTGGCTCGAAGTCGCTGGTCCCGTGGACGGGCGCCCGGGAGGCGAGATCGCGATGGTCGCGGTCGGCGCGACGATGGTGGGCAGCGTTCGGCTCGCCTTCGACGCGCTGTGTACGAATCGACCGTCGGCGGTGGCCGTGGAGCGCGAGCTCGGGGCGATGGGGCCGAAATTCGCTCGCGGCGAGGAGTGGGGGCATTTCGAGTTCGGCTCGACGATCGTCCTGTTGATCCCGCCGGGCCTCTTCCGGCTCGAGCCGAAGCCCATCGCTACGCCGGTTCGGCTGGGGCAGGCGATCGGCCGACGCATCGGCTGAGGTCCCCGCTCGACGATCTCGTCCGCAGCCCGCCTCGATACCACGACCCACGCAAAGGAAACGAAGATCCCATGACGGCGGCAGCAGACCCCCGACCCTACTCGACCCTTCGCCTCGAGAAGACCGAAGGCTTCGCGACGCTGACACTCGATCGGCCCGAGAAGATGAACGCTTTCACCCACACGATGGCGAGGGAGTGGCTGCACGCCCTCGACGTCATCGACGCGGACGACGAGATTCGCGCGGTGATCGTGACCGGGGCGGGCAAGGCCTTCTGCGCCGGAGCGGATCTTTCGGGCGGCGGTGGGACCTTCGATCCGAGCGAAGGCGAGATGCAGGACAAGTCGAGCTCGCCGGGGGCACCGCGCGACGTCGGCGGCATTGTCTCCCTGCGTCATTTCCGCTGCCGCAAGCCGCTCATCGCGGCAGTGAACGGGGCGGCGGTCGGGGTCGGTGTGACGTCGATCCTGCCGATGGACATTCGGCTCGCGAGTGAGCGCGCGCGTTTCGGCTTCGTGTTCACCCGTCGCGGCATCGTTCCCGAGGCCTGCAGCAGCTGGTTCCTGCCGCGGGTCGTCGGGATCGCGCGGGCGATGGAATGGGTAGCGACGGGACGCGTCTTCGATGCAGCGGAAGCGTTGCGCGGGGGGCTCGTCTCCGAGGTGCTGCCCCACGACGAGCTGCTGCCCCGAGCCCGGGCGCTCGCCGACGAGATCGCGAGCAATACGAGCGCCGTCTCCGTCGCCCTCGGCCGTCAGCTGATGTGGCAGATGCTGGGTGCCTCGCATCCGATGGCGGCCCACCGCCTCGATTCGGCGGCGATGACCTGGACGGGCTCGCGGGCCGATAGCCGGGAAGGCGTGACGAGCTTCCTCGAGAAGCGGCCGGCAAGCTTTCCGCTTCGCGTCTCGCGGGATTTCCCGGAGTCCCTGGGATGGGTCGCCGAGCCTCCGTACGAACCCTGAGAAGCGGGCCGGGGGCCCACCGAGACTCCTCATCCGGACCGCCCACGCGCCGATGGAGAGGGGCGGAGGCGTGCCAGCGTGAGTCAGGGAGCGTTCGTAGGCCGACAACCCATCGTAGACCGGGAGCGACGGGTGGTGGCGTACGAGCTTCTCTTCCGGAGCTCGCGGACCGCGCGTGTCGCGGACTTCGACGAAGCGAACCTCGCCGCGCTGCGGGTGATCGCGAATACCTTCGCGGCGCTCGGGGAAGAGGCGGTGCTCGGCGGGCATCTCGGCTTCTTCAACGTGACGCGCGAAGTCGTGCTCTCGGACGCGATCTTCGCATTGCCGAAGGAGCGGGTCGTGATCGAGCTGCTCGAGGACATCGAGCCCGACGCCGAGATCGAGGCCCGCTGCCGTACGCTGCGCGAGGCCGGCTATCGGATCGCCCTGGACGACTGGGTCGTGAACGATCCCCGTACCACGCTCCTCCCCTGGGCCGACGTCGTCAAGGTCGATCTGCCCGCGGTGGCGCGGCGGGATTTGCGGCGCCTCGCTCGGAGTCTGCGCGGCGGGGGGCGACTCCTGCTGGCCGAGAAGGTCGAGACCCAAGAGGAGTTCGACGTCTGCCTTGCGGCCGGTTTCGATCGCTTCCAAGGCTATTTCTTCGCGCGGCCCACGGTTCTCGAAGGGGCCGGGATGGATCCGGCACAGACGACGCTGATTCGTCTGATGCAGCAGATCAGCACCGAAGCCGACCACGCCGAGATCGTCGAGAGTTTGAAGCACGACGCGAAGCTCGGAGTCAATCTGATCCGCATCGTGAATACGGCGGGCAATGCCGGTCGCGTCCGCCTCGAGTCGATCGAGGATGGCGTTCGCCATCTCGGGCTTCGGCAGCTCTCGCGCTGGGTGTCCCTGCTTCTCTACGCGCAGGGATCGGGCGGCGGTATCCACGATCCCCTGTTGACGACGGCGGTCCATCGCGGACGACTGATGGAGCTCGTGGTCGAAGCGGCGTCGGGTCGCAGGACGGTTCAGGTCGAGAAAGAGCGAGCCTTCCTCGTCGGCATGTTGTCCCTGGTCGACGCGCTGCTCGGACGTCCGATCGAAGCGGTCGTCCGGGAGCTTCGACTCGGGCCCGACATCGCCGCGGCCTTGATCGGACGGGAGGGCGAGCTCGGCCGCCTGCTCCTGCTCGCCGAGGCGACCGAGCGCGGCGAGGTCGAGCTGATCCAGAGCGCGCTCGGACCGCTGCACGTTTCCCTCGAAGAGCTTCAGCAATTCGAGCATTCGGCCTACACATGGCTCCACGCGCTCCAGCAATCCCTGCTCCCTTGAGAGAAGTCGAGAGGGCTCGGTTATGCTGGAGCCTGTGGTTACCGGTCTCCTGATCCTCAGCGCAGCGAGTGTGCTCGCGGTCGCATCCCATCGGCGCTTCGTCGGAGGCTACCCCGCGCCGCCACCCGGGCTGGCCGTCCTCCACCGCGGCGAGGCGGCCTTCATCCAGGCCGCTGCCGAGGTCCTGTTTCCCGATGGCGCGAGCCTTCCCGTCGCCGGGGCCGACGCGCAGCTCCCCCTCTACGTCGATCGACATCTGTCTGCGCTGCCCGCGGCACAACGACTCCAGATCCGCGCGCTCCTGCTCTTGTTCGAGCATCTGTCGCTCGTCTGGCCGGCGCGCGAGCCCGGCGGTCACGGCCGATTTTCGAGTCTCCCGACCACCGCTCGTCTCGGGGTTCTCGAGCGCGTCGCCGACCACCGGGATTTCCGCGTGCGCCTGCTGTTCACCGCGCTGCGCGCGATCGTCGCCCTTGGCTACCTGAGCCACCCTGCCAATCTGAGCGCCCTCTCGCTCGCGCCCTTCGAGATCCAGCCGGCGGTGAGCGATGCGGAGCTCCTTTTTGCGCGGATCGGCGCGCTCCCGATGTCGATCCGGTACGAAGAGACCGACCGCACCGATCCCGCGGCACTCGGCCCCCTCGATCTCCGGGGCCCGCGTCATCTCGCCTTTCGATTCCAGGAGCGATTCCCAGAGCGGCCCGCGGATCGATCCGCCGATCGGAATGCGCGATGAGCAGCGGGATCGAGCTGGGCGACGGGCTGCGTGCCGCCCGCGATCGCGTGCGCGTCTTCGCCCAGTACGACGGGCCGATCGAGGCCGAGGCCGACGTGGTCGTCGTCGGCTCGGGGCCCTGTGGTGCCGTCGCTGCCTACGAGCTCGCCCGGGCAGGCAAGGATGTGATCCTGGTCGAAGAGGGGCCGCCCTTCACGGTGCGCGATTTCGAGCTCGACGGGAATCTCTCGATGACGCGGACGATGCGCGAGGGCGGCCTGCGCATGACTCGCGGCACGACGATGCCGACGATGCAGGCGGTGGCGCTGGGCGGCGGGTCGCTGGTCAACTCCGCGATCTGCCTGCGGCCGCCGGATTCGGTGTTCGAGCGCTGGGCGAGCGGGTTCGATCTGGAGCGGACGACGCGAGCCGACCTCGATCCCCATTTCGACGCGATCGGCGAGTTCCTCGGCATCGCCCCGACGCCGGACGCCGTCCAGGGTCGTCGCAATCTGCTGTTTCGCGACGCCTGCGAAAAGCTCGGCGTCTCGAGCGAGCCGATCGCGCGCAACGTGAAGGGCTGCCGCGGCAGCGGCGAGTGCTTCACCGGCTGTCGCAGCCGCGCCAAGCAGAGCATGGACGTGAGCTACGTGCCGGCGGCGCTCCGCGCCGGGGCGCGCGTGATGACGAGCCTGCAGGTCCAGCTGATCCGGCATTCGGGACGGCGGGTCACCGGCGTCGCCGGCCATGTCGTCGTGCCATTCTCGGGCGGGAGCGGCGCGGGCCGAACCCATCCCTTCCGCATCGATGCGAAGGCCGTCGTCCTCGCGGCGGGCTGCACGGCGACCCCGGTCTTGCTCCGCCAGAGCGGGAACCTCGCGAATCTCTCGGGCCAGGTCGGGCGCAATCTCCAGTTCCATCCCGGGGTCGCGATCGCCGGCGTCTTCCCCGACGCCGTCGATCCGCAGTTCGGCGCGACGCAGGGTTATCAGAGCCTCGCCTTCCTCGACCAGGGCTTCAAGCTCGAGACGCTGTGGGCGCCGCCGCCGCTGCTCTCGATGCGCTTCCCGGGTATGGGCGCCGAGCTCCAGGCACGTTATGCGGAGCTCCCGCGCATGGCGGTCTGGGACGCGATCGTGAGCGCGAACCGCTCCCTCGGCGAGGTTCGCACGCGCCCGTGGTCCTCGAACCCGGTGCTCCACTGGCGGCTCCATCCCGGGGATCTCGCGATCCTGCGGAGGGCACTCGTCGTGATCGCCGAGCTCTTCTTTGCTGCGGGCGCCAGCAAAATCCTACCCGGGGTCCAGGGGGTCGCAGACCAGATCACGAGCCTCGGCGACGCTCGGATCCTGGATTCCCCGGCCGTTCGCCCCGAGAGCCTCGTGATGGGCGGGAATCACGTCTTCTGTACGACCCGTATGCATGGGGACCCGAAGAAGGGGGTCGTCGACGAGGACGGTCGCTGCCACGATCTCGAAAATCTCTACATCGCGGACACGGGGATCTTTCCGCAATGTCCGTCCGTGAACCCGATGTGGACCGGCATGGCGCTGGCGAGGCGCCAGGCTTTGACCCTCGCAGGTCGCCTCTGATTTCACTTTTAAAGTCCTGAAATAGAAGGGCTTTGTAGGTCTTCCGACGAGGCCGGCCGAGCATTGGATCGAGGATCCTAGGGCCCCTTCGCGCCGGGACGGCAGGCTGCCGGCAGTCGTGCCTTCAGGTCCGCGCGGTTGCGGCCGATGCAGGCGACATGCGATTGCGTCCCGAGCTCGTGCGTGTGTCGATCCGGAGCCTGATCCTGGCTTCGATCGCCTGCCTTTGGGCGGGGTCGGGCGCCGCCTACGACCAGGACGCGAGCGTGCACGGCAACTACCGCGGCCTGTGTCGTAGGCTCACCAAGCAGATCGACTACTACAACGACCAGATCCTCCCCATCGCCATCGAGCGCGGGAATCTCGCCTGGGAAAATGCGACGAACGACCAGATCAAACGGCTCTGGCACAAGCGCGCCGATATGTGTCCCAAATACGGCCGGGATCGTACCCGCATGAGACGTGCGTTCGACAAGATCCGCGAGTTCAACAAGCTGCTCGCGCAGGCGGGACGGGCCGCAGCCCAGTACTTCACCGGCGGCGCACTGCCCTGAGCCCGACTCCGGCGGCCGCGTTCCCGTCGAGCCGTCGACGATGTTCTAGACTGCGGGGCGTGATGCGAGCCATCCGCCATCGACTTCTCCGAGCCCTCGTCTCGCTTCCGACCGTCGTCTTCCTGGCCGCTAGCCCCTCATCCGCGATCGGGAACGAAGGGGCCGATGGTCGCTTCGAGCGCCGGGAGTCCCTGCATTTCACGCTCTACCAGGACGTCGATCTCGACGAGCACTCGGGCCTCCACGGCTCGCGCAGCTTCGAGCAGAGCGTGCTGCGTGCGCTCGAGTCTGCTTACGACCTGCTGAGCCGATCGCTCGATCTGAGGCCCGACCGCAAGCTCGACGTCACCGTCTGGGATCCGGCGCTCTTCGACGCACGCTTTGCCGGCTTGTTCCGCTTTCCGGCGGCGGGCTTCTACGGGGGATCGATCCAGATTCGGGGAGACGTCGGGATGAGCCCGGGGCTCATTCGCGTGCTGCACCACGAGCTCGTCCATGCGGCTCTCGACTCCGCGGCGCCGGATTTCCTGATCCCGGCCTGGCTCAACGAAGGCCTGGCGGAATGGTTCGAGGCCCGCTCGATCGGCAAGCGATCGCTCGCGGCGGGGGAACGGGCGGCGCTCGAGCGCGTGGCGCGGAGCGGGCGACTCGCGTTCCTGGCGGAGCTCAGCCGGCCGAGTTTTGGGGGGCTCGCGCCGGATGCCGCGGCATTCGCGTATCTCGAGTCGTACGCGTTCATCGACTTCCTGGCCCGCAGAGGGGGAGACGCGGGGCTCGCCGAGCTCTGCGCGGACGTGCTCCATTCGCGAAACGTGGAGCGCGGCGTGCGACTCGCATACCGGCGGGAGCTCGAGCAGCTCGAGCGGTCGTTTCGGCAAGAGCTCGGGGTCCACTGAAACGGTTGTGCCGAGGAGGGCCGTCTCCTAGCTTGCGCCGGTGCAGACAGGTCGAGATTCGTGGCGACGCAGGGACGGGCGAGGAATGGCGATGCGCCGATGCGCGTCGGCGCGCCGTGCGGCTGCGATTCTCGCGAGTTGGATCGCCGTCGGCACCACGCTGCTCGTCGGAGTCGTGGCGCCGCGCGTGGGCGAGGCAGCGGAGCCTGCCGAGACGAGCGCGCCGGTCTCCGATGCGACGGCGGCGGCTGAAGTCGACGCGGAGGCGGATGCGGGGGGCATGACTTCGGCGACGAAGCGACCGGCGCCTCCTGCCCCTCTCGGAACGCGCTATCCGGAGCCCCTCGAAGGCGAGCGCTTGCGCTTCGGGTATCGCTTCAGCCGCTCGAAATCCCAGGGCCTCCTGCTGTCGGATCGGGACACGCGTCCGGGCTTCATTCGCGACGAGTCGTACATCCCCTACAGCGAGACGCCGCGCGCTCTCGACGTGACGACGCATACGATCGAGGTCGCTTACGCACCGCATCCGCGCACGACCCTCGTCCTGCAGGTTCCCTTCCTGCAGAAGGATCTCGAGACCCTCGAAGGCAGCACGGCCTATCGCCGCCGGGACCAGACGACCGGCGTCGGCGACGTCTCCCTCGCCCTCGTCGTCCCGTTCATCCGAAAGGGCCGAGAGTCCTCCCACGTGCATATCGCCTTCGACGCGCCGAGCGGCGACGTCCGCAAGCAGGACGGCGATGGCCGTCGCCTTCCCTACGATCTGCAGCTCGGCAACGGCACGGTCGATTTCGAATGGGGCTGGACCTATCGGGGCGAGCGCGATTGGCTCTCCTGGGGTGGTCAGGCAGTGGGTCGCCACGCGCTCGAAGAGAACGGGCTCAACTATCGCGAGGGAAGTCGCTTCGAAGCGTCGGCCTGGGGCGCAGTGCGGTTGATCGCAGGGCTCTCGGCGTCGGTGCGCGTGCAGTGGCAGAAGCAGAACAACCTGCGCGGCTCCGACGATGAGTTCGACGGGCTCGGGCCGGGTGGCGTTCCGGACATCGCGAGCCCGGCGGAGAATGGCAAGATCCGCGGTGGGACTCGATTCCTCGTCGGCCCGGGACTCGCCTATGACCTGCCGGGAGGCCTGCGTGGGCAGCGGCTCGCCGTCGAGCTCTCGGTGCCGGTCCACCAGGATCTCGACGGACCGCAGCTCGAGCAGGACTGGTCGCTCACGACGGGCTGGCAATGGGCCTTCTGACGCGCGCTGACCTTCCGACAGGCGGGTCGAGGGGCCAGGCCCCTTCACGCGCAGGGCGGCTCGCCGGAGCTTCGTCGGTCGCTTGGATCGCCGTGCTCGTCGCGTCGTTCGGTCTGCTGTCGGCCTGCGAGGCGAGGGATCCTGCGATCGGTCGGCATGCGGCCCACGGTGTCGTCGAGGACGTCGACCGCGAGAACGCCCAGGTCTTGATCGAACATGAGGACATCGAGGACCTGATGCCCGCCATGACCATGAATTTCGCCGTCCCCGATCCGCAGGTCCTGGCGCGCCTAGAACGGGGACAGGTGATCGACTTCGAAGTCGACTTCACGGGCCGGAGCTATGACGTCGTCGCCGTCGAAGTCGTCGGCGAGGGGGCATACGAAGCGGGCTGGCGGCGGCTCGGGGATGGGCTGGTGCGCTCGAGCCCGGTGCCCGACTTCGAGCTCGTCGATCAAGCGGGGCAGACCGTCGTCTTCTCGGCGCTCGGCGATCTCGTGCTGCTCGTCGATTTCATCTACACCCGCTGCCCGGGTCCGTGCCCCGTCCAGACGTCGCGACAGGTTGCCGTCCAGCGGCGGATTCCCGATGCCTTGCGGGGGCGGGTGCGCTTTCTCTCGCTCTCGCTCGACCCCGAGCACGATCGACCGGCGGAGCTGCTGCGTTATGCGACCGAGCGCGGCGCCGATCTCTCGAGCTGGTCCTTCCTCACCGGCCCGCGCGAGACCCTCGCCGAGCTCGCGCGCGCCTACGGCGTCGGCTCACTCCGCAAGCAGGACGGCAGCATCGACCACACGCTCGTGACCTTCCTGGTCCACGACGGGCGTGTGTTCGAGCGGTACCTGACACAGCCGGGCTCGGAGGAGCGGCTGCTGGCTGACGTCGTGGCGCTCGCCTCCGCTCCCGCTCTCGCGCGAGGCGCTCGCGCCGATCCCATGAGTGGCGGGGTCGGGCAACGCTGAAGCCGCGTCCGGAGCCCGGCGCTCTTTCGCCTCGGTTTCGCTCGGCGGGCATGGCCGCTAGATTGAGCGGCCTGCATGACGGTTCTCGCTGGCTTTCATCCCGCGGTGCGACGGTGGTTCGAGGGGCGATTCCCGGAAGGGCCGTCGGCGCCCCAGCTTGCGGGCTGGCCCGCGATTGCGCGCCGGGAGCACACGCTGATCGCCGCCCCGACCGGCTCGGGCAAGACGCTCGCCGCGTTCCTCGTCTGCATCGACGACCTCTACCGCCGGTCGCTCTCGGTCACGCGCTACGGCTGCTCCCGGGACGAGCCCTTTCGGCTCGAATCGGAGCCCGCCATGCCGACACAGGAGATCGCGGGCGAGAAGCTGCGCCCGCCGGGCGTCGAGGTCGTCTACATCTCGCCGCTGAAGGCGCTGGCGGCCGACATCCAGGAGAATCTCGCGCGGCCGCTCCGGGAGATCGAGGCGATCGCGCGCTCGCTCGGGCTGCCGGTGCCCGTGATCCGGGTCGCCCTGCGCAGCGGCGACAGCTCGCCCGCCGAGCGCGCGGCGCTCGTGAAATCCCCGCCGCAGATCCTCGTCACGACGCCCGAGTCGCTCTACCTGCTCCTCACTTCGGCGCGCGGTCGCGAGATTCTACGGCCCGTCCGCACGGTCATCGTCGACGAGATCCACGCGATGGCCCGCGACAAGCGCGGCGCGCACCTCGCGCTCTCGCTCGAGCGGCTCGAGGCGCTGTGTGATCAATCGCCGACGCGCATCGGGCTCTCGGCGACACAGCGTCCGATCGAGCGGATCGCGAAGCTGCTGGTCGGCGCGGGCCGGGATCGGATCGACGCAAGCGGTGCCCCGCGCTGCACGATCGTCGACATCGGACACCGCCGCGCGCTCGATCTCGCGGTCGTGCTGCCGGGAAGCGAGCTCGAGGCGGTCGCGTCGGGCGAGCAGATGGGCGAGGTGCTCGCGCAGATCGCCAGCGAGGTCGAGCGTCACCGCACGACCCTCGTCTTCGTCAATACACGTCGCATGGCCGAGCGCCTGGCCCATCAGCTCGCCGAACGCCTCGGCGAAGAGGGCGTCGCGGCCCATCATGGCAGCCTCTCGAAGGATCGCCGCCTGCGGGTCGAGACGGCGCTGCGCGAAGGTCGCCTGCGCGCGCTCGTCGCAACGGCTTCCCTCGAGCTCGGCATCGACGTTGGCCCGGTCGAGCTCGTCTGCCAGATCGGTTCGCCGCGCAGCATCGCGACCTTCCTGCAGCGCGTCGGCCGCTCGGGCCATTTTCTCGGCGGCCTGCCGAAGGGACGGCTCTACCCGCTGACGCGCGACGAGCTCGTCGAATGCGCGGGCCTGCTGCGCGCCGTGCGCGGCGGACGACTCGATCGGGTCCATCCGCCGGAGGCGCCCCTCGACATCCTGGCCCAGCAGATCGTGGCGGCCTGTGCTGCGGAGCCGTGGAAGGAAGAGGAGCTCTACCGCTGCTTTCGATCGGCGGCGCCCTACGAAGCGCTCTCACGAGAGACCTTCGAGGAGATCGTCGAGCTGGTCGCGAACGGGCTCGCGACGGGGCGCGGAAGGCGCGCGGCCTACGTCCACCGCGACCGGATCGGCGGCATGCTACGCGCCCGCCGCGGCGCACGCCTCGCGGCGCTGACCAGCGGCGGCGCGATTCCCGACGTCGCCGACTACCGCGTCGTCGCCGATCCCGACGAGACCTTCATCGGCACCGTCGGCGAGGATTTCGCGATCGACAGCCTGCCGGGCGACGTCTTCCTGCTCGGGAGCGCAACCTGGCGCATCCGCCGGGTCGAGGCCGGGAAGCTCCGCGTCGTCGATGCCGAGGGCGCGTCGCCGAACATCCCGTTCTGGGCAGGCGAGGCGCCGGCCCGGAGCGAGGAGCTCTCCGACGAGGTCTCCGACCTGCGCGCCGCGCTCGAGCCGCTGCTCGCGGACGGCGACGAAGCCGGTGCGCGCGCATGGCTGCGGGAGGAGGCCGGGCTCGCCGACGACGCGTGCGCCCAGATCGCGCGCTATCTCGCCGTATCCCGCGCGGCGCTCGGCGTGCTCCCGACCCGCGATCGGCTCGTCTTCGAGCGCTTCTTCGATGATGCCGGGGGCATGCAGCTCGTGATCCACTCGCCGCGCGGCGGGCGGATCAACCGCGCGCTCTGCCTCGCGCTGCGCAAGAAATTCTGCCGGAGCTTCAACTTCGAGCTGCAGGCGGCGGCGAACGACGACGCGATGGTCCTCTCGCTCGGCCCCCACCACAGCTTCCCGCTCGCCGACGTCCCGCACTTCCTCTCCTCGAATGGTCTCGAGGACACGCTTCGACAGGCCGTTCTTCCAACGCCGATCTTCACCGTTCGCTGGCGCTGGAACCTGAATCGCTCGCTCGCGATCTTGCGCTTCCGCGGCGGCAAGAAGAATCCGCCCCCGATCCAGCGCATGGAGGCCGACGATCTGATGGCCGCGGTCTTCCCCCAGGCCGCCGCCTGTCAGGAGAACGTCGCGGGCCCGATCGAGATCCCCGACCACCCCCTCGTCCGCCAGACCCTCCACGACTGTCTCACCGAAGCCCTCGACGCCGTCGGCCTCGCGACCCTCGTCGCCCGCATCGAGTCCGGCGCGCTCGCGACCCATTGCGTCGACACGACCGAGCCTTCGCCCCTGGCCCACGAGATCCTGAACGGCCGACCCTTCACCTATCTCGACGACGCGCCCCTCGAAGAGCGCCGCACGCGCGCCGTCCGCATGCGCCGCGGTCTACCGGTCGAGGAACGCGACCTCACGCGCCTCGACGCCGATGCGATCGTCCGGGTGCGCGAGCAGGCGCGCGCGGCGCCGCGGGACCTCGAAGAGCTCCACGATCTGCTGCTCGGTACGGGCTATTGGCCCGCCGAGCCGGCCTGGGGGCGCGACTACCACGAGCTCGAGGCGAAGGAGCGCGCCTTCGCGTTCCGCGCCCGCAACGGCCGCGACTACTGGGCAGCGAGCGAGCGACACGCCTGGGTCACGGCCCTGCATCCAGACGGCGAGGCCTCGTCGGACGGCGTCGCTTGGGTCGCCGCCGGGTCGAAGCTCAGCGAAGACATTGCCATCGCCCACGTCCTGCGCGGTCATCTCGAGACGACGGGGCCGATCGATGCGGCGAGCCTGGCGGCTCGCCTCGGAGTCAGGACGGGGCTCGTCGAGATGGGGCTCGCCGCGCTCGAAGCCGAGGGCTTCGTCCTGCGCGGTCGCTTCGACGAGTCGGCGCTGTCCACGTCGGAGGCGGATCCGGCGACGGCGGAGCAGTTCTGTGCCCGACGCCTGCTCGCCCGGATCCACGACGATTCCCAGCGCCGGCTGCGCGCCTCGGTCGAGCCGGTCAGCGCGCAGGATTTCCTGCGCACACTCTTCGCCTGGCAGCACGTCGCGGCCGGGACCGCACTCGAGGGGGCGGCGGGCCTCGCGCGGGTCGTCGAGCAGCTCCAGGGCTTCGAGCTCGCGGCGGGCGCCTGGGAGGAATCCGTGTTGCCGCTCCGGCTGCGCGATTACCGCGCCGAGTGGCTCGATCTGGCCTGTTTGTCGGGCCATGTGTCCTGGCTCCGGCTGGCGCCCGGGACGAAGGGGTCGGGCGCGCGCGCGGCGGGGACGACCCGGGCGACACCGCTCTCGCTCGTCCTGCGAGCCGATCTCGATTGGCTGCTCCAGGCCCATCGCAGCGACGAAGGGGGGGAGGGCCGCGAGTCGAGCGCTGCCGCCCAGCGCATCCTCGGCTTTCTCGACGCGCGGGGCGCGGTCTTTCACGCCGAGCTGGCGGGCGGTCTCGAGCTGGCGCCGGTCGAGGTCGAGGCGGCGCTCTGGGAGCTCGTCGCGGCCGGGCAGGCGTGTGCGGACGGATTCCAGGCCCTGCGTGTCCTGCTCGCGGCGCGGGGCCGCGAGACGCGCGGGAAGGCCGAGGGCCGGGCTCGCCGCGGACTGCGGCGCAGCGGGGTGATGGGCGTCGCGTCGGGGGCGGAGGGGCGCTGGTCGCGGGTCCCGGCCGCGGCGCCGACCGAAGATCGTGATCGCCTCGCCGAGGCGGTCGCGGAGCAGCTCCTCGCGCGCTGGGGGATCGTCTTTCGCGACGTCGTCGCGCGCGAGAATCTGGCGCTTCCGTGGCGTGAGGTCGCGTGGGCGCTGCGGCGCCTCGAGGCCCGCGGCGCGATTCGCGGGGGGCGCTTCGTGTCGGGCTTTACGGGCGAGCAGTTTGCGCTCCCGGAGGCCCTCGAATGCCTCGCCCGCGTTCGGGCGACGCCGCGGACGGGGGAGCGCGTGCGGGTTTCGGGGAGCGACCCGTTGAATCTCGTCGGCGTCCTGACGCCCGGCGAACGGATCGCCGCCGTGAACCACCGCGAGGTCGTCTATGTCGACGGCCTGCCGGAGGCCGCGCGATGACGGCGGCGCAGAACGTTGCGTTCCTTTGTCTCGGTGTCATGGGCTTCCCGATGGCGGGCCATCTCGCCCGCGCGGGCCACCGGGTTCGCGTCTACAACCGCACGGCCGCGAAGGCCGAGGCCTTCTGTCGGGCTTACGCCGATCAGGATGTGGATCGCGCCGCGACCCCCGCCGACGCAGTCCGGGAGGCGGAGCTCGTATTCGCCTGTACGGGCGCCGACCCGGACCTGCAGGCGATCACCCTTGGCGATCGCGGGGCCTTCGCCGCCATGTCGCCGGGCTCGCTGTTCGTGGACCACACGACGGCCTCGGCATCCCTCGCCCTCTCCCTCCACGCCGCGGCGGCGGAGCGCGGGCTCGGCTTCCTCGATGCCCCGGTCTCGGGTGGACAGATCGGTGCCGAGCAGGGCGTTCTCACGATCATGGTCGGCGGGAGCGAGCACGACTATCGCCGCGTCGCCCCGCTGCTCGACTGCTATGCCCGAAAGCACGCGCGGATCGGACCGCCGGGACACGGCCAGTACGCAAAGATGGTCAACCAGATCTGCATCGCGGGTCTCGTCGAAGCGTTGGCGGAGGGGCTGCATTTCGCGGAGCGGGTGGGGCTCGACGCGGCGGCGGTCGTCGACGTGATCTCGCAGGGGGCGGCGGCGTCCTGGCAGATGCAGAACCGGGCGGAGTCGATGCTCGCGGGTCGCTTCGATTTCGGGTTCGCGGTCGACTGGATGCGCAAGGACCTCGGGATCTCCCTGGCCGAGGCGGAGAGGCGACGCATCCCGCTGCCGCTAACCGAGGCAGTCGACACACGTTATGCGGAGGTCCAGCGCCGGGGCGGCGGGCGCCTCGATTCCTCGAGCCTGATGCTGGTGCTGCGGGAGGAGTCGCGTGCCCGCTGTGCGATGGACGTGGCGGGGCTAGACTCGGCCGACCGCAAGAAGAAATAGGGCCATCCGCCGCCTGCCCGCCCGACCGCCCGAGAGGCCGAGCAGCGGAGGGCGCGCAAACCTAGAAGGGGATCGATCCGTGGCGCACGAGTTCGTCTACACGATGCACGACATGAGGAAGGTGATCGGCGATCGGGTCATCCTCGACGGCATCACTCTCTCGTTTTTTCCCGGCGCCAAGATCGGCGTGCTCGGCGCGAACGGCGCCGGCAAGAGCACGCTCCTCCGCATCATGGCTGGGGTCGATTCCGACATCCTCGGCGAGGCGAAGCCCGCCAAAGGCCTCCGCGTCGGATATCTGGCCCAGGAGCCGAAGCTCGATCCGAGCAAGGACGTGCTCGGCAACGTCGAGGAAGGGGTCGCCGAGATCCGCGCCCTGATCGACGAGTTCAACGCGCTCTCGACGAAGTTCGCGGAGCCGATGGAAGACGACGAGATGAACGACCTGCTCGAGAAGCAGGGCAAGCTCCAGGACCGCATCGATGCGGCCGACGCCTGGGAAATCGACCGGACCCTCGACGTCGCGATGGAGGCCCTGCGGTGTCCGCCCGGCGATGCGAAGGTCGAAACCCTCTCGGGCGGCGAGAAGCGCCGGGTTGCCCTCTGTCGGTTGCTGCTCTCGAAGCCCGACATGCTGCTGCTCGACGAGCCGACCAACCACCTCGACGCCGAGAGTGTCGCCTGGCTCGAGCGGTTCCTGCAGGAATACCCGGGAACCGTCGTCGCGATTACCCACGACCGCTATTTCCTCGACAACGTGGCGGGCTGGATCCTCGAGCTCGACCGCGGTCGCGGGATTCCGTGGCAGGGCAATTACTCGTCCTGGCTCGAGCAGAAGAACAAGCGGCTCGAGGTCGAGGAGAAGCAGGCCGGAGCCCGCGCACGCACGCTCGCCCGCGAGCTCGAGTGGATCAAGCTCTCGCCTCGGGCGCGGCAGGCCAAGGGCAAAGCGCGTATCAACGCCTTCGAAGAGCTGGTGAAGCAGGGCGGAGAGCGCGCGCCGGAGAAGGTCGAGATCTCGATTCCGATTCCGCAGCGCCTCGGCAACGTCGTCGTCGAGGCCGAACACGTCCGCAAGGCCTACGGCGACAAGCTGCTCTTCGATGATCTCTCGTTCAAGCTCCCGCCCGGCGGCATCGTGGGGATCATCGGGCCGAACGGCGCCGGCAAGACCACGCTCTTCAAGATGATCGCAGGCGAGGAGAAGCCCGACGGTGGGGAGCTTCGCCTCGGCGAGACAGTCAAGCTCTCCTACGTCGACCAGGATCGGCGCGACCTCGACCCGAAGAAGACGGTCTGGCAGGTGATCAGCGGCGGCGACGACAAGATCATGATCGGCAACCGGGAGGTGCCGTCGCGCGCCTGGGTCTCGTCGTTCAACTTCAAGGGCTCCGACCAGCAGAAGCTGGTCGGAGACCTGTCCGGCGGCGAGCGCAATCGCGTCAATCTGGCGCTCCTGCTGCGAACGGGCGGCAACGTGCTGCTCCTCGACGAGCCGACTAATGATCTCGACGTGGACACGCTGCGGGCTCTCGAAGACGCGCTCGTGGATTTCCCGGGCTGCGCCGTGGTGATCAGCCACGACCGCTGGTTCCTCGACCGCATCGCGACCCACATCCTCGCCTTCGAGGGCGACAGCCATGTCGAGTGGTTCGAGGGAAACTACCAGGACTACGAAGCGGATCGCCGTCGCCGGCTCGGCGCCGATGCCGACACGCCCCACCGGATCAAGTATCGCCGAATCGACGCCTGACCGGTTTCACGATCCTGATCGGGATTTCGGGGTCGCCTTGCGGTGAACTCCCGGCGATTTGATCGGATCGAGGGAATCATTCAATTCGAATCGGACAAAACCAGCAGTCGGGCCTTGACCCGCCGGAGCTCCGAAAAGTAAGGTGCCGAGGATTCGGAATCGTACGGGGCACGGGCCGACAGGGCACGGCGCGCTCGGTCCGCGTGGCGAGATGTTGCGCAGGATGACCGAATCTGAGGGGATTTCATCGATGAGCATGGTGAGCGAGTTTCGGGATTTCGCGATGAAGGGAAACGTCGTCGACATGGCCGTCGGCGTCGTCATCGGCGGCGCGTTTGGAAAGATCGTGACCTCCTTCACGAATGACGTCCTGATGCCGCCCATCGGGCTGCTGCTCGGCGGCGTCGATTTCTCCGATCTCAAGATCATGATCAAGGAAGCGGTCGGCGAAACTGCCGCCGTCTCGATCAACTACGGCGCGTTCATCAACATCATCCTCGACTTCCTGATCATCGCCTTCGCGATCTTCCTCGTGGTCAAGGCGATGAACTCGATGAAGAAGAAGGAAGAGGCCGCGCCGCCCCCGGGTCCGTCGAAGGAAGAAGTCCTGCTCACCGAGATCCGCGACGCCCTGCGCGCCAAGTGAGGGGACGTCTCGAAGGCTCAGCCTTCGAGCGCCGGATAGTCGACGTAGCCCTTCGGCCCGGGCGTGTAGAGCGCGCCCGGGTCGAAGCGCGCGAGCGGTTCGCTCCGCTCGAGGCGCCGGACGAGATCCGGATTGCCGATGTAGGCCCGCGCGAACGAAACCGCGGCCACCTTGCCGGAATCAACGAGTTCGATCGCTTCGTCCCGCTTGAAGCTGTCGTTGACCATCAGGGGACCGCCGAAGACCGACCGGGCGAGCTCGATGTTGTCGAGTTCGACATTATGCAGTCGGATCACGTGGCAGTAGGCGAGTCCGAGCTTGGAGAGCTCGCCGAGGAAAAGGCGAAACGTCTCTTCGGGGTTTTCGTCCGATAGATCGTTGAACGGGTTGCCGGGACAGATCCTGAATCCGACGCGGTCCGCCCCGTCGATCGCCGCCATGGCGCGGATCACCTCCAGCGGAAAACGAACCCGGTTCGCGACGGATCCGCCGTACTCGTCTTCGCGGATGTTGCTGCCCGTCGACAGGAACTGCGCCAGCAGATACCCGCTCGTTCCGTGCGCTTCGACGCCGTCGAAGCCTGCGTCGTAGGCGAGCTCGGTGGCACGCGCGAATTCCGCGATCACCTCCGGGATCTCGTCCCGCGTGAGCGCTCGGGGAGCCGTCATCGGCTGCATCCCTTTCGTATCGGTGTACATGTCGCCCCGGGCACGGATCGCCGACGGGGCCACCGTCTCCGCGTCGCGCGCCTTGTTGTCGGGATGGGCGACGCGACCGCAGTGCATGATCTGCGCGACGATCCGACCGCCCTCGTTGTGGACGGCCGCGGTCACCTTGCGCCAGGCCTTGACCTGCAAACCCGTCACGAGGCCGGGCGTCCGGCAATAGCCCTTGCCGTCGAAGCTCGGATAGATCCCTTCGCTCACGATGAGCCCGGCGCTCGCCCGCTGACGGTAATACTCGACGACCATGTCGGTCGGCTCGTCGTCCGCGCCCGCGCGCGAGCGGGTCATCGGCGCCATCACGATTCGATTGCGCAGCTCGAATCGACCGAGCTGAAGGGGGCTGAAGAGGGCGGAGGCGGAGCTACCCATCGGAGGTTCCTCGGTTCGGGATCGAGACTAACGAATCAGGCCGGGAAGGACGGCGAGCAGATCCTCGTCCGCGCCGGGTGCGCCGTCGGGACGAAAGGCCTGGATGCAGACCTGGTTCGCTCCGGCCGCGAGGTGGGCCTCGACGTGGCGCGCGATCTTCTCCGGCGTTCCCCAGCATACGAGCGCATCGACGAGTCGATCCGTTCCCTCGTTCTCGAAGTCGGCATCGACGAATCCGAATTGCTTCAGATTGTTCTGGTAGTTGGGCAGGCGGAGATAGAGCTTGAGCTGCGCTCGGGCGACCGCGCGGGCCTTCGTCGGGTCGGTCTCTGCCAGCACCATCTGCTCCGGCAGTAGAAGCGCCTTCGGTCCCATCAAGGCACGCGCCCGCTTCGTGTGCTCGGGCGTGACGTTGTAGGGATGAGCGCCCTGGGCGGCGGTCGCGGAGAGCTCGAGCATCTTGTCGCGCAGCGCGCCGATCACGATCGGGGCGTCGACGCTCGGCTCTGGGCCCATGTAAAGCGCCTTCGACATGGCCTCGAGATAGCTGCGCATCGTCGCCACGGGCTTCTCGTAGGCGTGGCCCCTCTGGTTCGTGACGAGATGGCGATGGGAGACGCCGAGACCCAGGATGAAGCGATCCGGAGCGAGGCCCGAGACGGTCTTCCAAATGGCCTTCATCAACATCGGATCCCGGGCGTAGATGTTGGCGATGCCGGTCGCGAGGACGATGCGTTCGGTACGTGCGGCCAGGAATCCGATGAGGGAGAAGGGGTCTCGGCCGACCGCCTCCGGCACCCAGAAGGTCGAGTAGCCCCAGGCCTCGGATCGACGGGCGAACGCGGCCGCATCCTCCGCGTTCAAATGGTCGACGTGGCTCCACATTCCGAGCTTGCCCAGCTGCATCGAAAGCCCTCCAATTGAGTCCGGGGCGGAACCCTAGCAGGGTCCCCGTTTTCCATTGGGCGAATTATCCTCCGTCGCCGTCAAGCCGGGCCCGGTCTTCGGTCGATGAGCGCAGGTGGTCGAGTCCGTCAGGGGCCTCGGGTGGCCCGTGGAGGTGAAGGAGGTCGTGGTGTGGCGCGTAGGTGATTCGGGATCGGGTTGGATTCGATGGGTCGGATTGGGTCTCGGGGTCGTCGTCGCTTCCGCGGCGTCGGGGCATCCGGGCGGGACGCCCATCGGGAAGCCCCGCGCGGGGATCTATTGCGCGAGCTGTCACGCCTCGACGGCAGAGGCGGATCTCGAGGGACAGCGCGAAAAGGCGACGGCCGAGCTCCCCGAAAACAAGCACTACAAGGCGATTCGGGCGGGGATCGGTGTCTATGGGAAGCTCTCTGAAGCCGATCGAGCGCGTCTCGTCGAGCTCCTCGAGGCGGTCGATCGGAGCTCGACGATCACCGTCGAGGCGCCGGCCGAAGTCGCCGCCGGCTCGATCTTCGAGGTGAAGATCGGACTGACCGGCGGGGCAGGGCCCGCGGTGGCCGTGGGGCTCTTCGATCGGCCCCATCGCTTGTTCACCCGGCCGATCTCGATCGTGGGATTCGAGGTGCTGGGATTGCCTCGGGTCGTGGGCGGGAAGCTTCGCCCGTCGGCGGCTGCTGCCGGAACGAAGACTTCGGCCCCGGCGCCGACGAGCGTTCCCTATCTCGTGGACATCGAAGGGGTCTCGTCGAGCGCCGACGACGATCGCTGGGCGAAGATGCAGGTCGTCTTCAGGTTGAAGGCGCCGGCGAAGGCCGGCGACTATCCGCTCGTCGGGGCCTATCTCTACGGAACCGAGAAAGCGGTGAATCTCTCGCGGCGAACCGACGATTCGCGCTTTCCCCCGTTCCCACTCGGCGGGGAGACGGCAGCGTCGGGCCGGGTCAAGTTCTCGAGCAAGCAGGTGCTCCGGGTGAAGGCCGCGCCCTGAGGCTCGGCTCGCTCGGGCGCTAGGCTCGCCGCCGGAATCCACCGGCTTCCAGGCGAGCGCGGTAACGATCGAGATCGCGCAGGATCACGTCGGAGAGAAGGAAAAGTCCTGCGATGTTCGGGAAGGCCATGCCGAGGAGCATGAGGTCCCCGAAATCGAGCACGACGCTCGCGTTCTGGAAGACCACGCCGCCGAAGGTAAAGGCGAGAAACGAGACCTGGTAGACCAGCAGCGATCGCTCGCCGAACAGGAAGATCCACGCGCGCTCGCCGTAGTAGCTCCAGGAGATCATGGTGCTGAACGCGAAGAGCAGCGCAATGACGGTCAGGACCTTCGGAAAGCTCGGGAAGACCGTGGCGAAGGCATGGGCGGTGAGGGCGATGCCGCTGCCTGCGGAGGGGTCGTCGAGAACCCCGGTCACGATGATCACGAGGGCCGTCATGGTGCAGACGACGACCGTGTCGATGAAGGGCTCGAGCAGTGCCACGTAGCCCTCGCGGATCGGCTCGTCCGTTCGTGCGGCCGAATGGGCGATCGCCGCGGAGCCGACCCCTGCCTCGTTGCTGAATGCGGCTCGCCGAAAGCCCTGGATCAGCGTACCGATGAAGCCGCCGACCCCCGCCTCGAAGCTGAAGGCCGAGGTCACGATCGTGGCGATCGCGTCGGGGATCGCGCTCGCATGGGTCGCGAGGATCAGGATTCCGCAGCCCAGGTAGAGCAGACACATCCCCGGCACCAGGATCGACGCGACTTCCCCGATCCGCCGGATGCCGCCGATGATGACGAGCCCGACGAGCAGTACGAGGGTGAGTCCGACGGCGACCTGGCCCGATCCTCCTGCGAGGACCGGAACCTCTTGCGCGAGCAGCTTGAAGCTCTGGTTCGCCTGGAACATGTTGCCACCGCCGAAGCTCGCGCCGATGCACATGACTGCGAAGAGCACGGACAGCACTCGGCCGAGCCCGGCCATTCCTTTTTCCGCGAGCCCGTCGCGCAGGTAGAGCATCGGCCCGCCGGTCACGCGACCGTTCTCGTCGATCCGTCGGTAGCGCTGAGCGAGGCTGCACTCGGCGAACTTCGAGGACATGCCGAAGAGCCCGCCGAGAATCATCCAGAAGGTCGCGCCCGGTCCGCCAATGCCGAGGGCGAAGGCGACGCCTGCGATGTTGCCGAGGCCGACCGTCGCCGAGAGCGCCGCGGCGAGGGCCTGGAAATGGCTGACCTCGCCGGCGTCGCTCTCGTCTGAATAACGTCCGCGGACGCAGTCGATCCCGTGACGGAAGCCCGTCACGCTGATGAATCGGAAGCGGAGTGTGAAGAAGAGGGCGCCCGCGACGAGCCAGGCGACGACCGCCGGGACCTGGATGGCGTTGCCCGAGAAGTCGTCCCAGAAGGCCAGATCGAAGAAGATGACCGCGTCGAGCGGCGCGACGATCCAGTCGGAGAAGAGTCGCTCGGCGAGCGCGAAGAAGGACTCCTGGGCTTCGACGGAGGGCGGCGGCATGGAGGCGAATCATACGGAATTCCAGCAACATCCGACGCGAATTGCGAGTCGGTCTGGAAATTTGTCGACGGCCGCGTGTCGGGTAGGCTCTCGGGCCGATGACCGCTCCCGACCCGACACCCGACGATCCCCGCGCGCGGCGAACCCGAACGCTCTCCGAGCCGGCTTCCAAGGCCCTCGTCGCGCATTACGGCGTGCGATTGGCGCGGGAGCGCGTCGCGTCCGATCCCGAGGAGGCGGCCCAAGCCGCCGTCGAGCTCGGCTTCCCCATCGTGCTGAAGCTCGCGGGCGAGGGTATCGCCCACAAGACCGAGCGCCGGCTCGTCCGGGTCGGCCTGCCCGACCAAGAGACCGTGCGTCGTGAAGCCCGCGACCTCCTGAGCCTTGCCCGCTCAGAAGACGGACCCGTCGAGCTGCTCGTCGCCGAGCAGATTCGCGGTCAGCGGGAGCTGATCGCGGGTCTCGTGCGGGACCCGCAATTCGGGCCCTGCGTCATGCTCGGCCAGGGTGGGGTGCTCGCCGAGGCCCTCTCGGATGCGACCTTCTCAGTCGTCCCGCTCACGCGGGACGAGTCCCTTCGCATGATCGATGCGCTCGCGACCCGCAGGCTCTTTACCGAGCCGCATCGCGGCGAGCCGGCCCTCGACCGCGAGGCGCTGGCCGACGTCCTGCAAGGCCTCTCGCGCCTCGCCCTCGATCATCCCGAGGTCGAGTCGGTCGATCTCAACCCGCTGATCGTCCACGACGGATTGCCGATCGCGGTCGACGCGCTGGTCGAGGTCCTGCTCGCGCCCCGTCCCGCGGCGGGAAGTGCTTCGCCCGCGCTCTCGGACGATGCGATCCGCGAGCGATTCCGACCGCTCTTCCATCCGCGGGGCATCGTCGTCGCTGGCGTCGCGAGCCATCCGGGCAAATTCGGCTTCGTGACGTTCCACAACCTCCTGCGCTGCGGCTTCGCCGGCACGCTCTTCGGCGTGAAGCCCGACGCGGCGCCCGTGCTCGGGCATGCGACCTACCCGAGCATCGATGCGCTGCCGCGGGCGGAGCTGGATCTCGTCTTCGTGTGCACCCCCAACAAGGTGAACGAGCAGCTCCTTCGCGACTGCGCGGGGCGTGGGATCCGCGCGGCCTTCGTCACCAGCGCGGGCTATGCGGAGGCGGGCGATCAGGGCGCGACTCTGCAACGAGGTCTCGTGGGCGTGGCGGACGAGCTCGGGATGCTCTTGATCGGGCCGAACGGGCAGGGCGTCATCTCGACGCCGGAGTCGATGTGCGCCCAGATCGTGGCGCCCTATCCGCCGGCGGGTCGCATCGGCGTCGCGAGTCAGAGCGGGAATCTCGTCTCGTCGTTCCTGAACTACGCGGTCGCGACTGGGGTAGGCATCAGCAAGGCCGTGTCGCTCGGCAATTCGGCGCAGACGGGGCTCGCCGACCTGCTCGAGTACTTCTCGGTCGACGGCGACACGGATGCGGCGCTTTGTTATGTCGAGAACGTCGGGGATGGCGCGCGTTTTCGGCGCGCCGTCGAGCGGTTGACGCGCGAGAAGCCGCTGGTGCTCGTCAAGGGAGGCGCCCGGTCCGAGGGGCAGCGGGCCGCCGCGAGCCATACCGGCGCGCTCGCGAGCGACGATCGCGTGTTCGACGGCCTGTGCCGGCAGCTCGGCGTGTTGCGTGCGCCGACCGTGGAGGAGGCCTTCGAATGGGCGGCGACGATCGCGACGCAGCCGCTCCCGCGCGGGCGCCGGGTGGTCGTGTTCACCTCGGTGGGCGGTTGGGGTGTGCTCGCGGCGGATGCCTGTGCGGAGGCGGGGCTCGAGCTGGTCGCGCTACCCCGCGAGATCCGCGAGGCGATCGACGCGCGCGTGCCGTCGCGCTGGAGTCGCGGGAATCCGATCGATCTCGCGGGAGGGGAGACACGCGACACGATTCCCGAGGTGCTCGACCTGGTCTGCGGTCATCCCGACGTCGACGCCGTGATCCATCTCGGCATCGGCATCCAGTCCGCCACGGCCGGATTCTTCCGCACGGGCCCGTTCTTCCCCGACCACGGACTCGATCGCATGGCCGAGTTCCACGAGCGCCAGGACCGGCGTTATGCGCTGGCCGGCATCGAGGCGAGCCAGCGGCACGGGAAGCCCGTGCTCTGCGTCAGCGAGCTGGTCGTCTCGAATCCCGAGAATCCGGGGCCCGCGACACTGCGTGAAGCCGGAAGGCTCTGCCATCCCAGCGCCCATCGCGCGGTCCGGGCGCTGGCTGCCCTCGTCCGCTGGCGTGAGATCCTCGATCGCTCGCACGGCCGCTGAACGGAGCCATTTCGAATCCGGGAGGAGGATCTTTCGACGTGTCGCTTCGCGGCGTGTCGATCAGGGGTGGGCCGCGCGGTTTCGGGGCCCAGAAAGCAAGCGGCCCGACGCGTCATGGACACGTCGGGCCTCCCTGGGAAGGGGATATCGGCTTGTTCTGTATGGGAAGTGCCGGTTCGGGGGCATCGGTGGCGAAGTTTTTTTGGCCCGTCGTGAATTTTTTTCCTGGGAACCCCTAAATGACCGAAAATAGTGAGGTTTATTCCTCATCGGGAGAAGCTTCATGGCCCGCACCCTGGTATTGACCGTGATCGGACCGGACCGCCCGGGGCTGGTCGAGGAGCTCGCCCGGCTGATCGCAGCCCATGCGGGCAGCTGGGACGAGAGCCGCATGGCTCGATTGGCCGGGCATTTTGCAGGGGTCGTCCAGATCCACCTCCCGGACGAGCGGGCCGCGGGTCTGATTGCGGCCCTGCCGGGGCTGGCGGCGCGCGGGCTATCGGCAAGTGTGGTCGACAGTGAGGCGCCGAATCGTCCCCTCGACGCCGGCGACACGCTCTGGCTCGAACTGGTAGGCCAGGACCGTCCGGGCATCGTCCGCGACGTCTCCCATGCCCTCGCGACGCTCGGTGTGAACGTGCAGGACCTGCGGACCTCGGTCGAGAACGCGCCGATGTCGGGAGAACGCTTGTTCCGCGCCCGTGCGGAGCTCGCTCCGCCGTCCGGGCTCGCGCGGGATGCGATTCGCACGACGCTCGAAAGGCTCGCCGCCGACATGATGGTCGATCTCTCTCTCGACGAGCGGCCGCCCAAGAACTAACGAGCGTTCGTGTAGGGAGAGGCGAGGAGGACGAGTCGGCCCCCCTTTCTCCTTGATGCACGGCGTCCTTCCCGGACCTCGCAGGGCCGCCCACCCCGTTTTCCGGATTTCCCTCGCACTCCACATCCATCCCTGCATCCGGATCTCCCCTTCGATCCACGCCGATTCGAGAAAGTCCTGAGTTCATTCCGATCTAAATGTTAGTCGAAGGTGGTACTCTCGCTCGGCATGAGGATGCAATTCGGTTCCTTCGAGCTCGACGACGATCGGTTCGAGCTGACCCGCGACGGGCTCGCCGTCGCGCTGCGGCCCAAGGTCTTCGATCTGCTCGTCGTGCTCGTTCGGGAGCGCGCGCGGGTCGTGCGGCGCGATGAAATCTTCGAACGGCTCTGGTCGACGACGGCGGTCGGATTCGGGTCGCTGGCGGGGCTGGTCAACGAGCTGCGTACGGCGCTCGGCGAGAGCGGTCGTGGGCCGTCGTCGATCCGGACCGTCCACGCGCGGGGATACCAGTTCGTCGCTCCGGTCCGAATCCTCGCCTCCGAGACGGAGTCGATGACGTTTGTGGCGGGGGACGCGTCTGGATCGACGCAGGTCGGCCCGCGCGAGCCCGGGGTAGACCTCGGACGGCTCCGCGAGCGCCTGGGGGCCGCGGTGGACGAGGTTTCTCGCGCGGGAGCTCGGGCCCTGGTCATTCCGATCCCCGGAGAGCGCGAACGTTCGATCTGGCTCGCTGCGGCTGCAAGCGTCGCGATCGACGCCGGGTTCAGCCCTCGCTTCGCGGCGGCGACGAGAGTTCGGATTGCCGACGGTCGATGCAAAGGGGGCTTCGCGTCCGGAGCCGAGGGCTCGGGCGGCGACGAGTCCACGGAGGCGGTCCACGGTCGGGCTCGGGTACCGATCGCCCTTTGTCTCGAGGTTCGGGACCTGGACGGATGGGGCCGAGCGGGGGGGATTAGACGATTGCTCGACCTGTTGGGGCGAGCCCCGGTCCTGGTCCTCGCCGCTCTCGCGACGAGCGCCGGAGATCCGATCGTGAGCGAGCTCGGCACCCGGGACGCTCGCATCGAGGTCGTCGCGGATGGGCAGGCCGTGCCGATTCCCGACGACCTCGGCCGGGAGGACGCAGGTTTCCTCGGAGCGGAGGCGCTCGCCCGGACCCTGCGCATGCTTGCCCGTGCCGATCGAACGGCGTTCGAGGCGGCGCTTCGATCGCTGGGCTTCGAAGTCGCGCGGGTCGAGCCGATCCGGACTCTTCGTCGGGTCGCGCCGGCTCCAGTCGGTTCGACGGGCGCGCTCGACATGGAGGCGATCTGATCGGAAGTGGACTCACGGGACGCCGGGCGAGGGGGTCCGTTCGTGAACCCCGAAGTTCACGCGCTTCGGAACTGCGCGCGCCGGGCTGGGGTCGGTGATCGAGGCTGCTCGTTCGAGCGGACGAGGGGTCGCGTGTGATGCAGGAACGGCAGCAGCCGACGCGTCGCGTATGGGGAGGTCCAATTGGCATGGAGCAGCGGATGAGCTTAAGATCGGCGCGAACGGGGGGGCGCCCGTCGACCGCACGGGTCGAAGGTCGAAGCCGAAATCCCGAGTGCCATTTTTCCGAGGAAGCCATGCTGAATCGCCTCGATCGCCGCGAGCGTCTGCGCCTGGTCGAGTTCGTCTGCTCGTTCGCCTGGGCTGACTTCGAGATTCAGCCCGAGGAACGCGATTTCATTACCGGCCTTATCCGCCGGCTCGACCTCGATGCCGACGAGAACCGCCAGGTCGAGCTTTGGCTCGAGCGGCCGCCGCGGATCGAGAATCTGGATCCGACCTCCATTCCCGCCGTCCATCGCCGCCACTTCATCGAGGCCATCGAGGGTCTGATCGCCGCAGACGGCAACGTGAAAGACGAAGAGCGGGAGAGCTTCGAGGTCTTCAAGCAGCTGCTCGTCGGCTGACGTCGCGGATGGCGCCGCAACCCGCGATCGGCGCGGCACATGGGACGCGAATGGCTCGCCCCTCTGGCGGTAGGCTTGGCACGGCGAGCGCATGCGCCTTCGGCGGTCGGATGCGCTGAGGCGGGCTCCGGCTGCGCTTGACTTCGCATCCCATGTGTCGCGGCGCTCGCTGGCATTTGCGCCGATCCGATCGAGGATCGGGACGTCAGCGCGACTTCTTGGTCGGTTCATCGCCATGACCCGTGCTGCGTTCCACCTCGAGACGAGCGGAAGGCGCGGATCGGGTCTGGTGCGTGTGTTTCTCTGCTGCCCGCCAGACTCGGTCGTACGTCAATCGTTCGACCGCTTTCGCGGGGGGAGGGGGATCAACATCGAGGTTTCGTCGATCACGCGCTGGTAGTCGGTACGGCGTTCGCGGGCGCGCCTCTCGATCAGGGGGATGCTCACGAACAGGAACATGCCCGACATGGCGAGCGGGGCGAGCACGCCGAGCCGGGCCCACTCCGGATCCGCGGCCCACCCGAACAAGAAAAAGCTCCACCAGACGAGGATCTCGCCGAGGTAGTTCGGGTGGCGCGAATAGCGCCATAGACCCGTCCGCAGCGTCTCGCCCGGACGCTTCGGGCCGGTCGTGAAGGCCCGAAGCTGATCGTCGGCGATCCACTCGAAGGCGATCCCGGCGATCCCGACGGCGAGCCCCGCGAGGTCGAGGAGTCCGAGCGGCCTTCCGACATGGGCGACCGCGGGGTAGAGGGCCGCGAGACCGGCGAATACGATCAGGGTCGGAAAGAAATGGATACCCAGGAAGCTGATCGGCCAGTAGAAGCCCGGCGCCAGCTCGCGGAATGCGACGTAACGCCAATCCTCGTGATCGATCCCGGTCCAGCCGCGGGCCCAGTTCCAGGTGAGCCGCGCCCCCCAGACACAGACCACGAGGGCGACGGCGGCGAGGCGCAGCGGCGGCGTTCCGGCGTTGGCGAACGCCATCCAGGCGAGCACGATCGCGATCGGAACCACGCTCCAGTAGGCGTCGTAGAAGCTCGAGTTGTCGTAGGCGAAGCTGAAGCCGAAGATCACGATCGTCGCGACGGCATCCGCGGCCAAAGTTCGCAGCAGCGGGTCTTCGATCGGGGCGAGGACGAGGGTTGCGCAGCCCGCCGCCAGCGCCAGCAGATAGGAGAGCCCGACCAGGCGAAGGGCCTGCGACTTCGTCGTGTGCGGCCTGCTCCGCTCCCCGGTCCGCACCCCGCCCAACCCTCGGCTCGTTTCTTTGCTCATCTCTCCCCCCTCGGAAGTTTCGTGGGCGCGATCGTCCTTGCGCGGTCGACCGCGCCGGCTCATTGAACCCGGCGATCGCCCTGCCAGTAGGCGTCGCGCAACTTGAACTTCTGGAGCTTCCCGGTCGCCGTGCGCGGGAGCGATTCGACGAGCTCGATCCGCGACGGGCATTTGAAATGGGCGAGGCGCGCTCGACAGAATGCGATCAGCGCCGACGTCTCGACGGCCGAGCCCGCGCGCGGAACGACGAGCGCCATCGGCGTCTCGCCCCATTTCGGATCGGGCACCCCGATCACGGCACACTCGAGCACCGCCGGATGCTGGTAGAGACAATCCTCGATCTCCGAGCTGCTGATGTTCTCGCCCCCGGAGATGATCACGTCCTTCTTGCGGTCGACGATGTGGATGTTCTCGAGCTCGTCCCAGACCGCGAGGTCGCCAGTGTGGAAGAAGCCATCGAAGATCGCGGCGGCGGTTTGATCGGGCTGCTCGAAATAGCCGGCGAAGACGACGTTCGAGCGGGCACAGACCTCGCCGATCGCGACGCCGTCCTTTGCGACCGGCCGACCTTCGGGGTCGACGACCGCGATCTCGACGCCGATTCCGGAGATGCCGGCGCGGGCCCGCCGCGGCCAATCGGATGCTTCCGTCATGGCGTCGGGCGCGGAGACCGTGAGGAGCGGCGAGGTCTCGGTGAGGCCATAGATCTGGATGAAATGCCAGCCGAGCTCGGTCTCGAGTCGTTCGATGAAGGCCGCCGGGGGTGGGGCTCCGGCGACGGTGAAGCGCGGCTTCGTCCGGATCGCGAAGCGGCGTTTGTCGGGGAAATCGAGGATCGTGCGCAGGACGGCGGGGGCCATGCAGGCGAAGGTGACCCCTTCTTCGGCGATCAGGCGGTAGATTGCTTCGCCCTCGACCGCGCGCAGGATGACGTGGGTGCCGCCCATGCCGGTCAGCGCGTAGACGCCGCCCCAGCCGTTGCAGTGGAACATCGGGAGCGTCCAGAGCTCGACGTCGTCGTGGCGGATCCCGAGATGCGCGATCAGGTTGTAGGCGTTCAGGTAGACGTTTCGATGCGTGAGCATTACACCCTTGGGCCGGCTCGTCGTGCCCGAGGTGTAGTTGATCGAGACGAGGTCGTTCTCGCCGAGGGGGTTCGCGAGGACCGGGCGCTCGCGCGACGCGCCGTCGAGGAGGGCATTCCACGAGATCCAGCCCGGCGCGGCGGCTGCTCCCTCGTCCTGGGCGACGATCCAATGGCGCACGTGCGGGAGACGCGGGCGCAGGGCGTCGACGATTTCGGTGTACTCGGCGTCGACGAGAACGGCGCGGACGCCGGCATGGTTGAGGATGTATTCGTGGTCCGCGCCGACCAGGCGGTAATTGAGGGGGACGAGGACGAGGCCGACCTCTGCCGTCGCGAAGAAGCTCTCGAAATAGAAATGGGAGTTCGGGGAGAGCATGCAGACGCGGTCGCCCGGGACGAGACCTAGGTCGAGAAGCGCATTCGAGAAGCGGTCGATGCGCTCCTCGAGCTCGCGGTAGAGGAATCGTCGCGGCCCGTCGACGACGCCGACCTTCGTCGGGTAGTGGCGCGCGGCGCGTCGGAAGAAGTCGGTGACGAGGAGCGGAACTTCCATTGGGCTTTGGATCCTTCGGGTCGGACGGGCGCGAGTCTCGAGGGCCGGCGCGATTCTAGACAGCTGCGTGGATTCGGGGGAGGCCCGTCCGCGGTCCCGACGAGCTACGGCGCGAAGCGGGCTGCTAACGTCCGGCCGGGCGAATTGCGAGATCGATCGTCGAGCGGGCGATCGAGAGGGGAGACGAAGTGAGCGGGCGCGATCAGGACGAGCGATACGACGGACGCAGGGGCCTTTCCCGGCAGAATTTTTCCGGACAGAACCTTTCTGGACAGAACATGGCAGCCAAGCCCGAAGACAAGACGCCCAAGGACGAGGGTATGGGGCTGCGCATGCTCAAGACGCGCACCGTGCTCGTCTCGGGGGCCGTCGATGACAAGCTGGCCGAGCGGACGATCGAGAAGCTGCTGATCCTCGAGGCCGAGAACCACGATCCCATCCGCATCATGATCAGCTCGCAGGGCGGACACGTCGATTCGGGCATGGCGATCCACGACATGCTGCGCTTCATCGAGTCGCCGGTCATCACGATCGGAGCGGGCTGGGTCGCGAGCATCGCCGTGCCGATCCTGTTCGGCGCGCCCCGGGAGCGGCGTTATTCGCTGCCGCATACCCGCTTCCTGCTCCATCAGCCCTCCGGCGGCGCCGGCGGGCAGGCGACCGACATCCGCATCGAGGCCGAGGAGATCCTGAAGGTGCGGGAGCGCCTGAACGCCCTGATCGCGGACGAGACGGGTCAATCCATCGAACGGGTGGCGAAGGACTCCGATCGCAACTACTGGATGGATGCCCAACAGGCTCGCGAGTACGGGCTCGTCAGCCGAGTCATCACGCGGACTCTCGAAATCACCTGAGGCGAGAACACACGAGGCGAGATCGGTCGACGCGAGCTCAGAGCGAGAAGCTCTCGCCGCAGCCGCAGGTCTCGGAGGCTTTCGGGTTTTCGATCTTGAAGCCGGCATCATTGAGCGCATCCGAGTAGTCGATCCGAACGCCCTCGAGGAAGCCTGCGCTCTCGGGATCCACGACGACGCGCAGGCCGTCGAACTCGAGCTGGTCGTCGTCGGGCCGCTTCTCGCGTTCGAAGAGCAGCTCGTAGCGCATCCCGCTACAGCCGCCGTTGCGCACGGCGACTCGCAGCGCGCCGTCGGGCTGATCGCTCCCGGCGAGCAGGCTCTTGGCCTTTCGGGTTGCGGCTTGCGTGAGCTCGAGCTGGACCATGGCGGGCTCCCTTCTGGGCTCCCTGGGGATGCTTTGTCGGGGCTCGCGGGCGGGCTCCGGCCGGTGCGTTGGGGGCAGCGTACGGTACGATACGGGCCGGTCAAGCCGACCGGGCCTCGCGCCCGCTCACGAGTCGAGGCCATTGGGTTCCAAAGTGCACGAGCAGGCTCCTTCGATGGGTGCGACGGGAAAAGGTGGGCCGGGATTGTCGGACCGTCTGGGCCGCCCGCTCCGGGATCTGCGCATCTCGGTGACGGACCGCTGCAACTTCCGTTGCCCCTACTGTATGCCCGCGGAGATCTTCGGCGAGAAGTACGCATTCCTGCCGCGCAACGAGATCCTGACCTTCGAGGAGCTCGAGCGCCTGGTCCGGATCTTCGTCGAATTCGGGGTAGAAAAGGTCCGCATCACCGGCGGTGAGCCCCTGCTGCGCCACGGACTCGAGGACCTCGTGGCGAAGCTCGCGGTCCTCGATCCGCGGCTCGACATCGCCCTGACGACGAACGGCAGCCTGCTTCCGCGTTACGCCGAGGGGCTCGCCCGAGCCGGCCTGCGCCGGATCACCGTCTCCCTGGACAGCCTCGACCCCGCGATCTTCCACCGCATGAGCGGCGAGCGTTTCGCCGTCGATCGCGTGCTCGAGGGGATTCGTGCAGCGGAGGCCGCGGGCTTCGAGCGGCTCAAGATCAACTGCGTCGTGCAGCGCGGGGTGAACGACGAGGGGCTCGTCGACCTCGCGCGTCATTTCCACGGTACGGGGCATATCCTGCGCTTCATCGAATTCATGGACGTCGGTACGCGCAACCAATGGCGTATGGAAGAGGTGGTGACCGGGGCCGAGATCGTCGAGCGGATCGGGGCGGCGATGCCGCTCGAGCCGGCGGAGCCCAACTATCAGGGCGAGGTCGCGGCGCGTTGGCGGTATCTCGATGGCGGCGGCGAGATCGGGGTGATCACGAGCGTCTCGCAGCCCTTCTGCGGGGGCTGTACGCGGGCGCGCTTGACGACCGAGGGCTCGCTCGTCACGTGTTTGTTCGCGACCGGAGGCGTCGATCTCCGGACGGCGCTTCGCGACGGTTCGAGCGACGACGTCCTGCGGGAGAAGATCGCCTCGACCTGGGCCGCGCGCAGCGATCGCTACAGCGAAGAGCGCCAGCAGATCCTCCAGATCGAGGGGACTGCGGAGCGGCGGCGAGAACGGGTCGAGATGTACCAGGTCGGTGGCTGAGGGGCGGATCGTGCAGACGTCGAAATCGCCCGAGCAGGTCACGATTCTCGAGGTCCCGACGACGGGCGAGGTCGACCGGGAACGCGCGGCTGCGGTCGATGTCCTCGTCTACAACGCGAAGGGCCAACGACCTCCGCTCGTCACGATCCGGACGTGGTCGAAGGAGGGCGAGCATTTCCGCGCGATCGCCCGGGCCCTCGGCCCGGACCAGCCCATCTACTCGCTCGCGCCCCCCGATTTCGCGACCCTCGAGGAGTATCCGCGCACGACCGATCAGTGGGTCGAGCTGCTGATGCCAATGGTTCGACGCCTCGACGTTCGCGGCGAATGGCTTCTGGGCGGCTGGTCGTTCGGAGGGGTGATGGCGCTCGAGCTCGCGGAGCGATTGGCGGCTGAGGGCGAGCGCATCGCGCTCGTGCTGATGATCGATACGCGCAGGCCCAAGGCGCGGCCCGAGACCAAGCCGGGGGTCCGCATGCCCGTCCGGATCCGCAAGCTCGGTCGGCAGCTCGTCGAGTACAGCGAGATCGAGACCCGGCGCGAGCGGCTCGCCTACCTGCGCATGCGGCTCGATCCGTTTCGGGGCATCGCGAAGCGCCGCGAACGAAAGGCTCGCCGCACGGCGCGCCTCGAGCGCAAGCAGGCCCGTGCCGCAGAGCGTCGAGCGACGTCGCGTCCCGTCGAGGGGGCGCCGCAGGAAGGCTTGATCGTCACGCGCTGGACGGGAGAACGGATGAGCTTCCTGCAGCGGACGATTCACGTCACGTACCTCAAATACCGCAGTCATCCGACCTCGCTTCCGATTTCGCTCCTGCGAACGCAGGAGTCGATGGAGCGCGCGGGGGACGATCCGGCGCTCGGCTGGTGGCCGCTCGCGCGCGGACGTTTCTCGGTCGAAGAGGTCGCCGGGACCCATTGGACGATCTTCGATCCGGACCACATCGCGAGCCTCGCTCCCCAGGTCGAGCGCACGCTTCGCCAGGCCGCCGAAGCGGGCCCGGTCGTCTCGAAGGCGGGCATCGCCCAGATCGGCGTCGCAAGATGATGCGGTGTTCGACGAGCTCTTTGTCAGCGCATCGTGGTTTGCGCGCTCGGCGATCGGGGGTGGCGACGCTGCAGCTGGCCATCCGGGTCGGCGTGCTCGTCACTGTCGCGGCCGGCGTCCTGGTCGGCGGCGGAGCCGCACACGCGAAGAAGCCCGCGACGCCCGTGCGCCCGACCGCCGCCGCGGCCGCCGAACGCCCGAGCTATCGCGTCGTCTACACCGCCTGGCTCAAGGCCGGGGATCCGATGGCGACCGTCCGGATCCGGCTCGCAAGCCACCCCGATTGGATTCGCTGGATGCGGCTGCGCATCGACCCGACGCGCTACCGCGATTTCAAGGGGACGGGGCAGATCCGGAGCGAGGGCGACCAGGTCTTCTGGACGCCGCCGCGCAAGGACGCCTGGCTCCAGTACCGCGTCAACCTCGAGAGCCAACGCGACGTCGGCCGCTACGACGGCCGGGTCACGGAGAGCTGGGCGCTTTTCCGCGCCGACGATCTCGTGCCGCCGGTCCATCTCGACATGCAGGACGGCACCCGGTCGATGGCGAAGCTCACCCTCGACCTGCCGGAAGGCTGGTCCGCCGCGACGCCTTTTCCTCGTTATGCGAGCGGTCGGTTCAAGATCGATAACCCGCTGCGACTCTTCGATCGGCCGACGGGCTGGATCGTGGTCGGAAAGCTCGGTGTGCGGCGGGAAGAGATCGGCCGCACACGTCTCTCGATCGCGTCGCCGACCGGGCAAGGCGCGCGGCGCCTCGACACGCTCGCCTTCTTCCGCTTCACGCTCCCGACGATGCAGGCGATCTTCGAGGATTTCCCCGAGCGGCTGCTCGTCGTCAGCGCCGGGGATCCGATGTGGCGTGGTGCGCTCTCGGGTCCGAGCTCGCTCTTCGTCCACTCCGAGCGGCCGCTGATCAGCGAGAACGCGACGAGTACCTTCATCCACGAGCTTGTCCACGTCGCGATGGGCGCCCGCAGTGCGCCCGGCGCCGACTGGATCGTCGAAGGGCTGGCGGAATACTACTCGCTCGAGGTGTTGCGCCGATCGGGGGCGATCTCCGAGAGTCGCTATGCGAAGGCCCATGCGCGGCTGGCCGAGTGGGCGAAGCAGGCCGATGCGCTCGCCGGTAGCCGATCGCAAGGGGCGGTCACGGCGAGGGCGGTCGGTGTGATGCGGGCCCTCGACGACGAGATCCGACGCGTGCGCGGGGGGAAGGCGGGGCTCGACGACGCCGTACGCCTGCTTCCGCGCGGCAAGGCCGTCACGGTGGAGGCCTTCCGGGCTGCGGCGGAGAAGGTCGCTAGCCGCCCAGTCGAGGCACTCCCCAGGCCCTGATCGGCGCCGCCTTGAACTACCGGATGGGCCGCCGGACGATCCCGACCTCGGCGATGCGCGGGGCGGCACATTCAAACAGCTCGCCGCCGATGCGGATGCGAACCCGGGAATCGGCCATCCCCTGGTCGTCGGAGTAAGGCCGGATCGGTTCCCGGACAAATTCCGGACATCGTCGTCTCTTCTCGCGCGAGTGTGCTCGTTCCAGCGGGAACCCCTCAAGCGGACCGCTCATGCACCGATCGCTGGCAGGGACCCACGCGCGACTCCGGTCGACACCGGTCGAGGAGGGCATCTTGGCGCTATCGGGGGTGGCTGAGCTCCTCGCTTGTCTCGAGGCGCCCGACTACCGCCCCCCGATCCTGCCCGTCGTCGCCGTCGAGCTGATGACGCTCTCGACTCGGGCGGATGTCGCGATCGAGGAGATCGTCGCCCTGCTCGAACGCGACAGCCTGATCGCCGGCCGCGTGCTCCAGCAAGCGGGCTCGGCGGCCGTGGCGGGCTCGGTCAAGATCACTTCCTTGCGCGAGGCGACGATGCGTCTCGGGCTGCTGCGGATCCGGGACGTCGTGATGGAGATCGCGATGAACCTGCGCGTATTCAAGTCCGAGACCTACGGCGACGCGATGGATCGCATTCGCCGACACGCGGTCGCGACCGCGCATCTCTGCCGCGTCGTTTGCAAGTACACGCCGATCGAGGGCGAGTTCGCCTTCATGGCGGGCCTCCTCCACGACGTCGGCATCGCGGGTACCCTGCTCGCGCTGGCGGAGCGCAAAAGCGGCCGGACGAAGCCGCCCGATCTGCTCGTGATCTGGCCGGCGGTGGAGCGTGTCCACGCGCGCGCCGGCGAGATCATGGCCCGCCACCATCGCGCTCGCCAACGAGTTGGCTCATGCCGGCGGAGCGGGGCTCGTTCCGGACTCCGCTGAAGGTGCGGAGAGCGCCGAAGATTGGATGAGCGCCCACGTCGGGATCGATCACACCGGCGAGAAGACGCTCGCCCACACGCGCGAAGCGCTCGGCATCGACGGACGGGTGCAAGGGCTGATCGAGGCCGAGGGGAAGGCCGTGATGGAGAAGCTCGCCGGCGACGGTTGACGTCCTCTCGCCCGGTCGGGCCGACCCTGGCGGACCGACCGGGAGTCCATATTCTCCGAGCCATGGAAAAGCTCGTCTACCTGCTCTGGAAACGCGACTTGGACTCGAATAACGACGCGCTGCGGGATCGGCTCTTGAACGGGCTCCCGAAAGCCCTCGCAGATGACGGCGCGACTCAGCTCAAGATCTCGATCAGCGACAGCGAAGTCGCCGCGGGCGAGGCTCTCCATCTCGGTGCCCACCACCCCGATGCCCTCGTCAGCTTGTGGCTCGAGTGCATCCAGGATCGCGGGCCGGCCGAGTCCCGGATCGCGCAGCACGCGGGTCGGCACGCGGGCTTTCTCGTCGTCGAGTCCCAGGCCCTGCGTCTCGCGACGGATCCGAATCGAAGCGGGACCCGGACTGGCGGCTTCAGCCTCGTCGGCTGCATCGAACCGAAGCCGGGTCTCTCCCACGAGCGCTTCATCGAGATCTGGGAAACGGTCCATCGCGACGTCGCGATCCGGACCCAGAGCACCTTCTCCTACGTCCGCAATGAAGTCGTGCGGCCGGTGACGAAGGGGGCACCGCCCTGGCAGGGCATCATCGAGGAGGGCTTTCCGGACGAAGCCCTCTCGAACCCGCAGGCCTTCTACGACGCCGTCGGCAACGAGCCGAAATTCCGTGAGAACCTGCGGCGGATGATCGAGAGCTGCGACGCGTTCATCGCGATGAAGAAGGTCGACTCGCATCCGATGAGCGAGTACCGCTTCTACTGATCAGGCTGCTTTCACGGCTCAGGCTGCTTTCACGGCTCAGGCTGCTTTTACGGCTCAGGCTGCTTTTACAAAGAGCGCGACGATGCAGACCATCCCGCCCATGAAGGCCGCCGAGCGCGCCTTGTCGAGGTCCTGGATGTAGAACACGCCGTGCAGGATCCGGAAGACGACGAACGCGATCGCCCAGGGCGCGGCGGCCTCGGCGGCAAGCCCCGCGGCGTGGGTCGTGAGGACGGTGGCGGGGAACAGGATCGCGGCTTCCCAGGCATTGGCTTGGGCGGCGTAGGCGCGGGCGCCCGTGCCCTCGAGCTTGGCCGCCTGGGCGCGCGGATTCTTGTTGTCGGCGGTGCCGAAGGCCTTTCCGCGGAAGTAGCCGCCGGTAAAGGCGAGAAAGATCGGAAGCAGCAGAACGGCGAGCACGCACCAGAAGGGAGTCGTCATCGTTGCACCTCACATGGGTTCGAGTCCAAAGCGCCGCGACTCTATCACGCTCGCTCGAGCCTGGCTTAGGCGCTCCTCAACCAGCCTCGTCGCGATCGATCCGGTCGATTCGAAGGAGGCGGGACGACGCGGTCGAGAGCTCGTCCCAGCGCGTGCGGACCTCGAAGACGGCGAGGGTGGAGGGGGCAAAGCCCTCGCGCAGATCCACCTCGGCGCGTGGGTCCCCGCGGCCGAGCTCGAGGCCGAGGAGCGAGATGCCGGGATTGTGGGAGAGGACGAGGAGGACGCGCGATTCCTGCTCGTCCCGAATCGTATCGAGCAGCGAGCCGGTCGAGGCGTTGTAGAGCCGATCATCGTAGGTGACGTCGATCGCCGGGAGCGTGGCGGCGGCGAGGCCCGTCGACACGCAATCCCAGGTTTCGCGACAACGTCGCGCGCTCGAGCAGAGCACCCGATCGGGGATGGGGCCGTCGATCCGGAGCCGTAAACCGACGCGGTGCGCCTCGTCCTGCCCGTGCCGGGTGAGCGGACGATCGACGTCGCGACCGGTCCCGACGGCAGCCGACGCATGGCGCATCAAGATCATACGGCGAAGGGACATGCTGCGGTCTCGAGTCCGGTTCTGGTCCGGCGCTAGTCGGAAGTGGAGCAGGCTAGGCGACTCTCGGGGGGCGGCGGCGGCGGCAGGTTCTTTTGCATCTCTTCGAGCGGAACGTCCATGTACTTCTTGATGACCTCGAGGCGGCAGAGCGCAAAGGCCTCGCCGCTCTGGGCAGCACATTCGACCGTGACCCGACTGTCGACGAATTCGGCTTTCGTGTCCGTTCGCTCGCAGCTCGCGAGGAGGAAGAGTGCAGCCAGGCCCACACGGTGTAGTAGGGACATGCGGGTTACTCCTGCCCTCAACGTCCGTAGGCGCGTGCGGGCAACCAGGTGACGAGCTCGGGCCAGGCAAAGATGAGGGCCAGTGCCACGAGCTGCAACCCTACGAAGGGGATGATTCCGACGTAGAGCGTGCGGACGTCGATCTCCGGTGCGACGCCCTTGACGTAGAACAGGGCAAAGCCGACGGGGGGCGTCAGGAAGGACGTCTGGAGGCAGACCGCAAACAGCACCGTGAACCAGACGAGATCGAATCCAAGCGAGACGACGACCGGGGCGACCAGCGGAAGCACGATGAAGGTGATCTCGATCCAATCGAGCACGAAGCCCAGCAGGAAGGTCGCGAAGAGGATCGCGATCACGACGCCGTCGGGTCCGAAGGGCAGGCCCGAGAGCGCGCGCGCAATGAGCTCGTCGCCGCCGAGGCCGCGTAGGACCAGGGCGAAGGCGGTGGCCCCGACGAATATGCCGAACAGGTATCCGGTCGTCAGCGTCGTCTCCCGGAGCACGTCGCGCAGCACGGGAATCGAGATCTGCCCCCTCAGCCCAGCGAGCAGGAGCGCACCGGCAGCGCCGACCCCTGAGGCCTCGGTCGGGGTGGCGATTCCGAAGAAGGTGCTTCCGAGGACGGCGAAGATCAGCAGGGCCGTCGGCACGATCTTGCGAAGCACGGCGACGACGAGCTCGAAGTCGACCGCTTCGGGATTCGGCGATGCCGGGGCGACCTCGGGCCGCAGCGCGGGCAGCACGAGCAGATAGACGACGTAGAGGCCGGCGAGCAGCAGCCCGGGCACCACCGCGCCGAGGTAGAGATCACCGACCGAGAGGGCGAGCCGGTCGGCCATCAGCACGAGCATGATGCTCGGCGGGATCAGGATTCCGAGGGTCCCGACGGCGCAGATCGTGCCGGTCGCGAAGGTCAGCGCATAACGCGCCTGCTTCATCGGGGGAAGGCCGAGCAGGGCCAGCATCACGACGGACGCGCCGATGATTCCCGTGCTGGCGGCGAGCAGGACACCGATCAAGGCGATCGATACCGCGAGGCCGCCGCGCACCCGACCAAAGAGTCGCGAGACCTCGCGCAGCAGCTCAGCCGCGATCCCCGAACGATCGAGGAGCAGCCCCATCAGGACGAACATCGGGAGCGCCACCAGCACCCAGTTGTCCATCAGGTCGAAGATCCGATCGCCCACGAGCGAGAGATAGGTCCAGTCGACGCCCGTCTCGATCCCGAAGTTCCGTTCGAGGAGCAGGGCGAGCGCGGTGAAGACGAGGGCGATGCCGCCGAGCACCCACGCCACCGGAAAGCCGGTGAGGATGGCGAGGATGAACGAGAAGAACATCGCGACGGCGAGCCAGTCCCGCGCGCTCATGCCGAGTCGCTCTCGCCGGCTGGAGCCGGCTCGCGGTGCCGGGGGGCGTCGAAGAGTCGGCGGGCGACGGTGTACGTGCGTGCCCCGGTGGCCGCGAGGAGGCAGCCGAAAGCGAGGGGCAATGCGCCTTTCAGGATCCAGCGAAAGGGAAGTCCGCCCGCGGATCCCGAGCGCTCCCCGGTCGCAAAGCTGTCGAAGACGAGCGGGACCCCGCTCCAGCATACGAGCAGGAGAAACGGCAGCTGAAAGAGCAGGAGTCCGTAGAGGTCGACCCAATCTCGACGGCGCAGGCTCATTCCCTCGCGAAAGACGTCGACGCGGACGTGCCGGTCGTGGATGGCGCAGCCGACGATCCCGACGAGGAACCCAACCGCGTAGAGATGCCACTGGAGCTCCTCGAGCTCGATCCGACCGATGCCGAAGACCACGCGCAGCAGGACGCCTGCGAGGATCACGCCGACCAACACGAGCCAGATCCAGCTCGTCGCCCCGACGAGTCGATCGAGGCCACGCTCGACCTTCGTTGTCTCGTCGCCGCTCTCAGCCGCCATGCGCGGCCTCGGGCATCGGAGGCGAGGGGGGTGCCGTCAGCGATGGGGGTGCCGTCAGCGATGGGGGTGCCGTCAGCGATGGGGGTGCCGTCAGCGATGGATAGGCGAGGCGTTGCCAGCGAAGGTAGTCGGTGTGGAAGGCGCGCTGATGGGCGAGGATGCGCGCGAATTCGGGATCGCGCTGTGCGGCTTCTTCGAGCACCTCCGCGACGGCGCCTTCGAGGGCGCTGAGAAGCGGCGCGGAGAGGACTCGCGTCGAGACACCGCGCCGTTCGAGCTCGCGCAGCACGGCGCCCTGGGCGGCCTCCGCCTCGGCGAAGTTGCGCTGTACCCCATCGCCGCAGGCGAGCTCGACGAGCTCGCGGGTCGCCGCCGGGAGCGCGTCCCAGGTCGGCTTGTTCACGACGAGATGAAAGGCGGTATGCGGCTGGTGCCAGCCGGGGAAGTAGTTGAATTTCGCGACGCGGTCGAAGCCGAGGCGCATGTCGACTTCGGGAAGCGAGAACTCGCTGGCGTCGATCGCGCCCTTCTCGAGGGCCTGGAACAGCTCGCCCCCCGGCAGCATGGTGACCGACGCGCCGAGGGCCTGGAGCGCCTGCCCTCCGAGTCCCGCGAACCGGATCTTGAGGCCGCGGAGCTCTTCCGGAGATTCGATGGGCTCGCGGAACCAGCCAGCCGTCTCGGGTCCGATCAGCCCACACAGGATCGGCTCGACGCCGAGGGGCCGGTAGAGTGCGTGGGCGAGCTCTCGGCCGCCGCCGCTCTGCCACCAGGCGGTGTACTCCCACGGCGTCATGCCGAAGGGGACCGCGCCGAACAGGACCGAAGACGGGAGACGGCCCTGTTCGTAGCCGAGCCAGGTGTAGCCCGCCGGGATCTTGCCGGTTCGAACGGCGTCGACGATCGCGAAGGCGGGCACGACCTCGTCCGGATCGTCGATCGTCCAGGCGATGCGGCCGTCGCTCGCGATCGCCAGCCGCTCGCCGACCCGGATGATGTTTTCGCCGAGGGAGGGGAGATGGGTTCCGAAGGCGCTGCTGACGCGCCAGCGCAGGATCGCCGCAGCGGTCGTCCGCCGGTCATCGACGGGATCGGCGGCGGCCGCATCTTGCCCGACGGGGCGCCAATGCGGGAGCGAGCCGGCTACGAGCACGCCCACCGCGAAGGCGACCAGCACCGCCAGCAGCGTCTCGCGCTTGCTCATCGTTCGTCGTCGCTCGCGATCACTGGACCTCGACCAGCGGAATCTTCATCTCGATTTCCGTCTTGCCGTCGCGCAGGATCTGGACCGAGACGAGCTCCCCGGGCGAGCGCCGGTCGAGGACGTTCGAGAGCTCGGCATAGCTCCGGACGCGCTTGCCCGCGACGCTCTGGATGATGTCCGCTGCGACGATCGATCCGCGGCGGTCGAGCTCGAGGGAGCGGACTCCGGCGCGTGCGGCACCGGATCCCTGGACGACCTCCCGGATGATGATGCCCTCGACGCCCCAGCTGCGTGCAAAATGATCGGGGAGGACGGTGATCCCGAGGCCGGCGCGGCGGACTTTTCCGAAGCGGATCAGCTGGGGGACGATGCGCGAGACGGTATCGATCGGGATCGAGAAGCCGATGCCGGCGCTGGCTCCGCTCGGGCTGAAGATCGCCGTGTTGACGCCGATCGCGCGGCCATGGGAATCGAGCAGCGGACCGCCGGAGTTGCCCGGATTGATGGACGCGTCGGTCTGGATCACGTCTTCGATCACGAAGCCTTCCTTGGTCGGGAACTCCCGGCCGAGAGCGCTGATGACGCCCGTCGTGAGCGTGCGGTCAAGACCGAAGGGATTCCCGATGGCGATCACCTTCTGACCGACCAGCAGCGCATCCGAGCGGCCGACGGCGAGGGGCTTGAACGTCAGTCCCTTCGTCTCGATGTGGAGGACGGCGAGGTCCTTGCGCGGCTCGAAACCGACGACGCGCGCCTCGTGGGTCGAGCCGTCCGCGAGGGTCACGGAGAAGGTCTGTCCGCCCTGCACGACGTGGTAGTTGGTGACGACGTGGCCGAACGTGTCCCACAGGAAGCCCGAGCCCGAGCCCTGCGGCACCTCGGTCACGTTGGCGTTGAAGAAGTCGCGGCGAAGCGCGTTGTTGGTCACGAAGACGACCGAGCTTCCCGCCGCCCGGAAGACCTCGATCGTATTGCGCTCGGACTCGAGCAGTCCCTCCGGTATCGGAGGATGGGAGGGCAGCGCGGGGGCCGTCACGGCCTGGGCCGCGGCCTGCGATCCGGCGACGAGTGTCGCGACGAACGCGGCGAGGAGCATTGCGACGAACTTCGAGGCCGCCCTCATCGCAGCGCGTCCGACGAAGCGAGCTCCAGCGCAGCGCTTGCCAGCGCGTCGATCTGACTCCGAAAAGCTTCCACGTTCCCCCCTTCGGCCATCACGCCCTTCATGTAGCGCGAGAGCACCCCTTCGACGATCGCTGCGAGTCGCCAGTACTGGAACGCGCGGTAGTAGGCGATCTTGGCGGTCGAGATTCCGGTGGAGGCCTCGTAGCGGGCGAGCAGCGCGTCGCGGCTCGGAAAGCCACCGCAGGAGGTCGCCGAGATGCCGGTTCCGCTCGCGTTCGGAGATAGGTCGCCGGGGCCATTCCAGTCGTTCATCAGGTAGCCGACGTCGGCGAGCGGATCGCCGAGGGTGCAGAGCTCCCAGTCGAGCACGGCGGCGATCCGGCCGGCGGGGCCATCGACCAGGAAGTTGCCGATGCGGTAGTCGCCGTGGACGATCGCGACGGCGGCCTGGTCGGGCATGCGGGCCACGAGGGCTTCGTGGGCCTCGTCCATCGAGGGAAGCTCGCGAGTCTTCGTCTTCTCCCACTGGGTCATCCAGCGGGCGAGCTGCCGGGCGAGATAGGCCTCGCGCCGGCCGAGGTCGCCGAGGCCGACGGTATCGGGATCGAGTCGGTGGAGCGCGGCGAGCGTCTCGATCGTGTGCAGACCGAGGGTCTCGCGTCGCTCTGCGGGCACGGTCTCCGCCGCCAGCTCGGGGCCCGTCAGCACGGATCCGGCGACGAACTCCATCACGTAGAAGGGCGCATCGTTGACGCTTGCGTCGCGGCAGAGGGCGACGGTCTTCGGGACGGGGACGGCGGTCTCGGCGAGCGCAAAGAGAATTCGGTGCTCACGGCCCATGTCGTGGGCCGTCGCGAGGACCGCGCCCGTCGGCGGTCGGCGCAGGACGAAACGACGCCCGCTCGCGTCGAAGACGTGGAAGGTCAGATTCGAATGACCCCCGAGAATCGGCTCGAAACGCAGTGGCAACACGACGCCGGGAATCTGGCTCGTGAAATAGCGTTCGAGGTTGGCGGGCGAGATCCCCTTCATGCGGGGCGCAGTGTAGCGGTCGGTTCCGCGAGCGAGTCGGCGATCGAGAGAATGGCCTGCCGCTCCCCCGACTCCCCGACGAGACCGATGCATGCGATCGGGGGCTCACCCGCGGCGAGGAAGGCGGCGGCGAGCTTCGGGCCGACTGCGGTCGCGACGGCGAGCAGAAGCCCACCCGCCGTCTGCGGATCGTAGAGCCAGGCCTCGTCGAGCTCCGATGCCCCCTCGACCCGTGCCTGGAAGGAGGCCCGATTGGAGGCGTGAGCGGTGCTGCGCAGGCCGCGCAGGAAGAGCTCGCGGGCGCCGGGCAGCAACGGGATCGCCGTGCGGTCGATGCGCGCCGACAGGCCGGCGGGTCGCAGCAGATTCGAGAGGTGGCCCGCCAGGCCGAAGCCCGTGACGTCGGTCGCGGCATGGGTCCCCGCCTCCAGCGCGAGTCGACTCCCGACCTCATGGGTCCGCAGCATCGAGGCCTGGGCCGCCGCGACCCAGGCGCCCCGGGCCTCGCCGCGCATGTCGGCGGCGAGCACGACGCCGGTTCCGAGGGGACGCGTCAGCCAGAGCGTATCGCCGGGCCGAGCGCCGGATTGCCTCATCAGGGCTTCGTGCTCGGGGCCGTCGCCCGTGATCGAGAGGCCGACCGAGAGGGCTTCGCTCGCGAGGGTGTGGCCCCCGATGAGCGCGACGCCGAGGGCGTCGAGGGTCGCGCGGACGCCGGAGAGCGCCTGGTAGAGCATCTCCTCGGCCATCGCGGGGTCCGCGTCGGGTAGGCCAATCAGGGCCTGGGCATGGCGCGGGCGACCGCCCTTCGCGAACAGATCGCTCGTGGCATTCGAGGCTGCGACGCGCCCGACGAGCCAGGCATCGTCGCTGAAGGCGCGCAGCGCATCGATGTTATGCAGCATCTCGCGCCCGTCCGAGGTTCGGGTCACGGCGACGTCGTCCCGTTCCCCGACCCCGACGACGATCGAGGAGTCCAGCGGGGCCGGACCCAGACGGGCGAGGGCCGCCTCGAGGGGAGCGGCGGCGAGCTTCGCGGCGCAGCCACCGCAAGGCATGGCGTCCTCCATCGTGAACCGCTGCGCGCGCGCCGCCGTGGTTGCGAGGGCCTGGAAGCGAGCCACGAATCCGCGGTCGATCCGGTCCTTCCAGCGAAACGCGCTCGTGCCTTCGATCGCGAGGCCCCATTTCGACGCGAGCGCCCGCCCGTCGCCGAGATTCAGGAGCGAGAGGAAGTCCCGCTGCGGCCGGTAGGGCGTGAGCGCCCGCCCGGCGAGGAATGCGCGAAGGTTGCGATCGAGGATCGGACCCTGGCGCACGGCGTACACGCCGGCCCGCGGAACCCACGGATACGCGACGAGCCGCGCGCAGTCCCCGACGGCGAAGATCGAATCGAAGCCGACGGTCTGGAGCGTGTCGCGAACGAGCAGGAAGCCCGCGCCGTCGCGGGCGAGATCCGTCGGGTCGGCTCGACCGGCCTCGGCCCCCGTGCCGTGTTGCGGGGGGAACGCGACGGGTACCGCGCCGGTGGCCCAGACGACGAGGTCCGCTTCGAGGGGCTCGCCCGTCTCGGTGTAGGCCGCGTCCGGGGCGACGCGCTGGATGCGCGTCGCGATATGGGATTCGATGCCACGGGCGCGGGCGAGGGCGGCGATCCGACGTCGAACCGCGGCGGAGGATCCCGTCATCAGCTCGCGCTCCGAGGTCGCGATCGCGATGCGGGGACCGATGCCCGAGCGCCGAAGCCGCGCATCGAGGCAGAAGGCGAGCTCACAGCCGGCCGCGCCCCCGCCGACGACGAGGAGGCGCGGGGCGAGGCGAGCGCCGTCGCGTTCCCGGGCGGCGAGGGCTTCGAGGCGCGCGTCGACGGCCTCGACGAAGCGGCCGATCGGTCGGGTCGAGACCGCGTAGTCGGCGACACCGGGCAGCTCGAGATCGCGAACCGTCGAGCCGACGTCGAGGCTCGCGACGTCGAACCGGATCGGGGGTCGTCCCGCGAGCGCAATCTCCTGCCGAACCGGATCGAGATCCGTCGCCGCAGCGAGGATCACGCAGGCCCCCGCCCGGCGAGCCAGCGGGACGACATCGATTTCGAGCTCGTCGATCCGGTAGTCGCCCGCCACGAATCCGGGAACCATGCCCGAGTAGACCGCGACCGGTCGGTCGAGCACGACGACGAGGCGCGCCCGCGGCGGCGGATCCATCGCCCAGAGCTTCAGGACCTGGACATGGGCGTGGCCTCCGCCGACCAGGACGACCATGCGGATCGGCTCGCTTTGGGTCGTATGGCGCGAACCCGGATTCCCCGCTGCCGCTCGCACCTAACGCTTGTGGCGCTCGACCAGCTGGTCGAGGTCGCGCACTGCGCCGCGCGCCGCGCTCGTCGTCATCATCCCGTAGGCCTGCAGCGCCTTCGAGACCTCGCGCTTGCGGTTGGGCTTGAATGCCGCGGTCCCGCGCTCGAGCATCGCGCTCCGCCTGCGGGCGAGGACCTCGTCCGAGAGCACGAGCTCGATCTTCCGCTTCGGAATGTCGATTCGGATCGTGTCGCCCTCTTCGACGAGGCCGATCGTGCCGCCCTCGGCGGCTTCCGGCGAGACGTGGCCGATCGAGAGGCCGGAAGTGCCGCCACTGAAGCGGCCGTCGGTGATCAGGGCGCAGACCTTGCCGAGCTTCTTTGCTTTGATGTAGGAGGTCGGGTAGAGCATCTCCTGCATGCCCGGTCCGCCCTTGGGCCCTTCGTAGGCGATGAGAACGACGTCCCCCGGCTTGATCTGGCCCGAGAGGATCGCGTCGCAAGCGCTGTCCTGGGAGTGGAAGACCCGGGCGGGCCCCTCGAAGACCCAGATCGACTCGTCGACGCCCGCCGTCTTCACGACACAGCCGTCCTCGGCGAGATTGCCGTAGAGGACGGCGAGACCGCCCTCGCGGCTATAGGCGTGCTCGGCCGAGCGGATGCAGCCCTGCGCCGCGTCGTCGTCGGTCGAGTCGAAGTACTTGTCCTGCGAGAAGGCGAGAGTCGTGCGCACGCCGCCGGGCGCCGCGAGGGAGTAGGCCCGCGCTTCGGGGCTCGCAGTCTTGCGGCGGATGTCGTGGCGATCGATGCCTTCGCCGAGGGTCTTCGCGTGTACGGTCGGCAGATCGCGATGGATCAGGCCCGCGCGGTCGAGCTCGCCGAGGATCGTGAAGATGCCGCCGGCGCGGTGGACGTCCTCCACATGGTATTTCTCCGTCGCCGGAGCGACCTTGCAGAGATTCGGGACGCGGCGCGAGAGGCGGTCGATGTCGGCCATCGTGAAGTTCACGCCCGCCTCATGGGCGATACCCAGGATGTGAAGGATCGTGTTGGTCGAGCCGCCCATCGCGATGTCGAGGGCCATCGCGTTCTCGAAGGCCTCGAAGGGGGCGATGCTGCGGGGCAGGACCGAATCGTCGCCACCCTCGTAGTACTGCTTCGCCATCTCGACGATCCGCTGGCCGGCGCGTTCGAAGAGCTCCCAGCGGCGCGCATGGGTCGCGAGGATCGTGCCATTGCCCGGCAGCGCCAGGCCGAGAGCCTCGTTTAGGCAGTTCATGCTATTCGCGGTGAACATGCCGGAGCAGGAGCCGCATGTCGGGCAGGCGGAGCGCTCCATCTCGAGCAGCTCGGCGTCCGAGACCGCGTCGTCGCCGGCAGCGATCATTGGATCGATCAGATCGAGCTTGCGGCCGGCGCGGTCGAGCGTGCCTGCGGATTTTCCGGCCTCCATCGGGCCGCCGGAGACGAAGATCGTCGGGATGTTCAGTCGCATCGTCGCGAGCAGCATGCCAGGCGTGATCTTGTCGCAGTTCGAGATGCAGATCAGCGCGTCGGCCACGTGGGCCTGGACCATGTACTCGACGCTGTCGGCGATCAGGTCCCGAGAGGGAAGCGAGTAGAGCATCCCGCCGTGTCCCATCGCGATGCCGTCGTCTACGGCGATCGTGTTGAACTCGACGCCCCAGCCGCCTGCGGCGTCGATCACCTTCTTGACGCGTTGGCCCACGTCGTGGAGATGGACGTGGCCCGGCACGAACTGGGTAAAGCTATTGGCGATCGCGATGATCGGCTTGCGAAAGTCGGCATCGGTCATGCCGGTCGCGCGCCAGAGGGCCCGGGCCCCCGCCATGTTTCGTCCTGCGGTCGTCGTACGGCTTCGATATCCCTGCATGACCGCGAGGATAGGAGCGGTTGCGAGAATTGGCACGAAGCGCGCGGAGCGGCCGCGCCTCCGGCCGGTCGTTGGGATGCGGCTCGAGTGGTGGACCGGGCCGGGAGCTAGGGCCTGCGGGTGTACCCGACCCGGCAGGGCCGGTCGGCCCGGGCGACGCCGCCGATCTGCCTGCGGAGCGGGGCAGGGTCCCGAAATCGGGGCTCGAGCTCGAAGCGCTCGAGCAGCGACCGGGTCGCGATCCGGATGGCGGAGATCGAGAAGCGGGCCGCGGGGCAGTAGTGGGCGCCGTGGCCGAAGGTGGTGACGAGCTCCTTGCCCGGAAGCTCTTTCGTGCGTTGGAAGAGGGGGCCGCGGTAGTTCTCGGGATCGAAGCGGTCGAGGCCCGGGGCCGCCGTCGTGTTCGTCACCGACATCATCGTCGCGAGCGAGAGTCCGGGCTCGAGTCGATAGGTCGACCGCTCGTCGGAGAGCGTGCACGGCTTCAGGATCCGCCGCAGCACGATCGAGCGCTGGCGCAGTCGGATCGACTCGTGGGCACAGCGCTCGAGCAGCGCATCGTCGCCTCCGCGCACGGCCGCGAGAAGCTCGGGCCGCTCGAGCAGATGGACGAGCGTCCAGGCCATCGCGGCGAAGAGATTCGACTGCGAGCCCATGTGGACGAGTACGACGTCGCGCGCGATGCCGCGGACCTGCTCGTCGCCCGCCTCGTCTCGCCAGGCCGCGCGGATGCGGTCGAAGAATCCGGGCTCGCCGCTCGTGCCGTCGGGGGAGAGCGGCGGAAGCTCGCCCAGAATCTCGGCGTAGATCCCCTCGATCCTCGCGAGGGCCGCCTTCTCCCGGCGTTTGCCGGTCGCCCAGGTCGCGAACGCACGCTCGGGGTGGACGAAGGACTCGGAGCTGTCGAGGGCATCGAAGGCGGCGATCAGATGCTCGACCCGGTCGGGCCTCGTCGCGGCGCGACTCCCCCAGGAGGCGAGGCCCATGCGATGGGCGAGGCGACGGCAATGAGCGAAGGCCTCGAGCTCGCCGTTCGTTCCCATTGAATCGAGCTCGAGGGCGACGGCCGCGGCGAGATTGTCGAGGTAGGTCTCGACGTCCTCGCGGGCGAAGAGCATGTGTGGAAAGGTGCGCCGACCGGCGAAGAGCTCCGCGGGCACCTTGTGGGCGAGCATTCCGAAATCGGCGACGCCCTTGCTTGCCTCCGCTTCCGGCAGTGCCCAAAGACCCTTCACGCCCTCCGGTGAGAATACGCAGAAGAGCCGGTAGCCGAAGGCCTCGACGAGAAACGTGTCGCCGACCCGCTCGCGGGTCCGCTGGAAGAACGCAGTCGGATCCCGGAGCAGCCCGAGCCCCGCGCCGACCCACGGCAACGGACCCGAAACGCGCGGCGCCTCGTTCGAAGAATGCATCGGTCTCGTCGCGGTGGCTTCGGTCATCTTCGTGCTCCTCGAAGACGCTAGCGCGGTGTGCCTCGGACGATCGGCGGAGCTCAGCGTGCCGGCGCGAAGGCCTGGTAGATCGCGCGGACCGTCTTCTCGAAGTCCGCGTTCTCGACGCCGACGATGATGTTGAGCTCGCTCGAGCCCTGATCGATCATGCGGATGTTGACGCCGGCCGAAGCGAGGGCGCCGAAGAGCTGCGCCGCGGTCCCGGGCTGGTGGCTCATGCCGCGGCCGACCGTTGCGACGAGCGCAATGCCCGAGTTGACCTCGATCGAGTCCGGTGCGCACTCGGCACGGATGTCGGCGAGCAGAGCGTCGAGCTTGCCCGCCACGGCGTCGCTCTTGACGACGATCGAGAGGGTGTCGATCCCGCTCGGCAGATGCTCCCAGGACAGGCCGTTTCGTTCGAGCACCCCGAGCAGTCGCCTGCCGAAGCCGATCTCCGCGTTCATCAGCGTCTTCTCGAGGGCGATGATCGTGAAATCCTTGCGGCCGGCGATGCCGGTGACCCGGCCGGCGGGGGCGCTGTCGTGGCCCGCGGCGGTGATCCGTGTGCCCGGGTCGTTGGGAGCATTCGTGTTGAGGATCTGGACGGGGATGCCGGCGATGCGAACCGGGAAGATCGCCTCTTCGTGGAGCACGGTGGCGCCCATGTAGGAAAGCTCGCGCAGCTCGCGGTAGGTGATCGACGGGATCGTCTGCGGGGAGTCGACGATCCGCGGGTCGGTCATCAGCAGGCCCGAGACATCGGTCCAGTTCTCGTAGAGCTCGGCCGCCACACCGCGGGCGACGATCGAGCCGGTCATGTCGCTGCCGCCGCGGGAGAAGGTCCGGATGCTTCCATCCGCGAGCGCTCCGTAGAAGCCGGGCACGACGGCCCGGCCTTCGCGGGTCAAGCGGTCGGCGACGCGGGTCTGGGTCTCCTCGGGCAGGAAGCGACCGTTCGTATCGAAGAGAATCATTTCGGCGGGGTCGACGAATGGGCGATCGAGGAGCTTCGCGACGATCAGTCCGCAGAGGGTTTCGCCCCGGCTCGCGGCGTAGTCGGCGCCGGCTCCGGCGCGGATCCGGTCGTGGACCTCGGCGAGGGCGGGGCCCAGGTCGTAGGCGAGGCCGAGGTCCGCAACGATTTTCTGGTATCGCTCGGCGACCAGGTCGAAGATCTGCTCGAACGAGAGACCCTTGGGATCGGGCTTTCTCGTCGCGGCGTCCGCTCGGTAGAGCAGGTCGGTCACCTTCTCGTCCGCCGAAAAGCGCTTGCCCGGCGCCGAGGGCACGACGAAACGCCGATCCTCGCGCGCCTCGACGATCGCCCGCACCTTTCGCAGCTGGTCCGCATCGGCCACGCTGCTGCCGCCGAACTTACATACCCGGATGCCCATCACGCCTCGCCTGCCGAATCTACCCGCGAAAGCGGGCTGTACGACTCGCCCCGAAAATCGGCGGCGCAGTGTAGTCGGAAGCGCCTCCTGGCGGAAGCCGCATCGGGAAGCAGCGACGCGCCGGCCGCCGGCAGCTCGACTCGGATAGACTCGGCCGACCATGGCTTCCGAGCAATCCGGAAATCGCGCCTCGATGCGCCTTGACGCCTACCTCTCGCGGGCGGGGCTCGCCTCCCGGCGCGAGGCCCGGGACCTCGTCCGGTCGGGTCGGGTCCGGGTCGATGGCGCCGTGTGCCGCGAGCCGGCGACCCGGATCGCGGGGCAGGCAGTGACCCTCGAGAGCGAGGTCGTGAGCCCGTCCGACGAGGTCAAGGACTTCCTGTTCCACAAGCCGGTCGGACTCTCCTGCAGCCGCGACGCTCGCGAGGCGCCGCTCGTCTTCGACGTCCTCGATCCGCTGCTCCGAAAGCGTCCGCTCCAGATCGCGGGCCGCCTCGACCGGGCGACCTCCGGGCTCCTCGTGCTGACGACCGACGGCGACTTCGTCCACCACCTGACCCACCCGACGAGAAAGCTCCCGAAGCGCTACCGCATCGGCTACCGCGGCGAGCTGGCCTCCGATGCGGTCGCACAGTGTGCGGCGGGGATCCTGCTCGACGGCGAGGATCGACCGACGCGGCCGGCGGTGCTGACCCTCGACGGGCCGGGGCGTGCGACGCTCGTGCTGCGCGAAGGACGGACGCATCAGGTACGCCGCATGTTTCGCGCCCTCGGTGCCTTCGTCGAGATGCTTCACCGCGATCGGGTCGGCAACCTCGACCTGCCGTCCGGTCTCAGCGCAGGGTCCTTGCGCCCCCTCGAGCCCTTCGAGCGCACGCTCCTGCTGAGCGAGAGCACCTTGTAGCCGCGCTCGTCCGCGACCTGCTCGACGACACCCAGGCGGCCGAGCGCGGCCTCGTAGGGGAGCGTGCGATTCGCGACGAGCAGGGCACGACCATTGCGCGTGAGCCAGCCGGAGAGGGATTCGAAGAGCGCGAGCGCCGGGACGAGGTCGACCTCGGGACCGCGGTGGTGGAAGGGCGGATTGACGAGCGCCCAGTCGAAGCCGTTCTCCGGCGGCTTCTCCCGCGCGTCCCACCACAAGACCCGCGCGCGATCCGCGAGCCCGAGCCGCGCGATATTCGTCGCCGCACATTCGACCGCCCGCGCATCCGCATCGACGAGCAGCACTTCCGCCGCCGGGAAGAGCCGGGCCGCGACGATCCCGAGCACACCCGTTCCGCAGCCGAGGTCGACGATCCGGCGAGGCGGCTTCTCACGGGCGATCCGCGCGAAGGCCTCGATCAAGAGCTCGCTACCGGGGTCGATCCGCCTGGCGCTGAAGACGCCGGGAACCGTCGCCAGCTCGAAATGCCCTCCCGCTCCGATGCCGGGCAGCTCGACCTCGATCGGCTCCGTCGCCTCGCGCTCGGGCGCGCGCTCGCCATCTTTCTGCTCTCCGCCCTTTTGCTCACTTCCCTTCAGGAAGCGCACGACCCGCGCCCGCGCCCGGTTCGCGACGACGACGCCCTGCTGGTCGAGGTCCTCCGAGAGGCGCTTGACCGCCGACACGACGCCGAGGCTATTCGAGCCCGAGAAGAGCAGCTCGCCCCCCGGCGCGAGGATCCGCCATGCCTCCGCGAGATCGTCGAAGGTCGCAGCGCGGCTCTTCTGCAGGTGCACGATCACCTGCGCGAAGGACACGCTCGCGATCGCCCGCGCGTTCGCCTGCACCGCGCGCCCCGCGGCCTCGTCCGCGAGGAAGAGATCGCGCCACGGCTGCACTGCCACGCCGCCCTGCGCCTCGACCGCGAGCGAAGACCCGAGCTCGCAGACCGGACCCTCCCGCAGTACGCCGGGATCGAGCACCAGGGCCTCGCTTCGTCTCGCCTTGCGCGGGCTCATCCAGGCACCCGGGCCCGCACCATCGGCGGCATCTGCCGGTCGACATACGCGACCCAGATCGCGTCGAGCATCGACCAGAGGATCTCGAGCTTGAGCGTCAGGACCTCGATTACGCGGTCCTGCTGGGCGCGGGTCGCGAAATGGCCGAGGGTGAAGTCGAGCCCGTGCTCGACGTCGCGGCGCGCTTCCGCGAGGCGGCGGCGGAAATAGCCGTAGCCCTCGGCATCGATCCAGGGATAGAGGACGGGCCAGCTCTCGAGTCGCTTCTGGTGGATGGTCGGCGCGAAGAGCTCCGTCAGCGACGAGGCGATCGCCTCCTGCCAGGGCGCACTGCGCGCGAAATGGACGTAGGCGTCGACGGCAAAGCGAACACCCGGCAGCACATGGCGCAGATCGAGCACCTCTTCGCGCGCGAGTCCCACCGCCTCCCCGAGGCGCAGCCAGGCCTCGATGCCGCCCTCGTCCCCCTCGCGGCCGTCATGGTCGAGGATGCGCTGGATCCACGCGCGGCGAACCTCGCGATCGGGACAATTCGAGAGAATGGCGGCGTCCTTTCGCGGGATCTGGATCTGGTAGTAGAAACGATTCGCGACCCAGCCGCGCACGGCCGCAGGCTCGACGCCGCCTTCGTTCATCGCAATGTGGAAGGGATGGTGGATGTGGTAGAGGCGGTCCATCCCGCGCAGCACCGCCTCGAACTCCGCGCGACTCCGGGGCGGGACCGTCGCGCTCGTCGTCACAGCGAGATCTCCATGCCGTCGTAGGCGACCTCGATGCCGAGCTCGTCGAGGCGCTTTCGCTCGGGCGAGTCCTCGTCGAGGATCGGATTGGTGTTGTTGATGTGGATCAGGATCTTGCGGCCCGGGAGCGCGGCGAGCTCTTCGACCATGCCTCCGCTGCCTGCCTGCGCGAGGTGGCCCATTTCGCGGCCGGTCTTCTGCGACGCGCCGCGCATCTTCAGCTCGTCGTCTTTCCAGAGCGTGCCGTCGAGCAGAACGCAATCGGCCTGCCTCGCTTCGTCGCGGATGCGGTCGGTGAAGGCCCCGAGGCCGGGGGCGTAGAAGCAGCGTCGTCCGCTCGCGCGGTCGACGAAGGTCGCGCCGATGGTGTCGTCCGGGGCGGGGTTGTGGCGGCGGGGCGAGTACGGCGGAGCCTCGCCGGGGATCGGGAGCGGTCGCAGGTCGAGGCCGGGCAGGCCGTCCACGACGAAGGGCTTTTCAGCGACGGCGTCGACCGGATGCCAGTCGATGCCGCAATAGGATTCGAGAACACGCAGCAGCGGATAGCCGGTCGTCAGGTCGGCGTGGACGCTCGGGGTGCAGTGCACCTGGAGACGGGCGCGGTGCTCGCGCAGGGTCATGAGACCGGTCGCGTGATCGATCTGGGCATCGACCAGCAGCACCGCGGCGATCGCCGTGTCCCGCACCGCTCGTGCGGGCTGGAGCGGCGGACAGCTCGCGATCTGTGCCCGCAGATCCGGGGACGCGTTCACCAGCAACCAATTCTCGCCGCCGTCCGAGACCGCCAGCGACGATTGCGTTCGCGGCGTCGCGCGGATCCGCCCCTCGCGCAGACCTCGACAATTCGGGCAATTGCAATTCCACTGCGGGAAGCCGCCGCCCGCTCCCGAGCCCAGCACGATGATGCGCATGACCTGATCCGTCCCGTCGCTAGAAGGGCTTCACGACGACGAAGATGACGATCCCGATCATCAGCAGCGTCGGGACCTCGTTGGCAATTCGAAAGAAGCGCTGGGGTCGCGCGTTGCGATCCTCGGCGAATGCGTCCCGCCAGCCGAGCATGAGAAAATGGCTCATGAGAAGACCGGCGACCAAGGCCAGCTTGGCCCAAAGCCAGAGCCCCGCGGTCGGGAGATAGCCCGGGGTTCCGGGAAGCGCGATGAGCAGCGTCCCGAACCCCACACTCGCGAGCATCGCCGGTCGCATGATGAATTGCGAGAGCTTTCGCTCCATGACCTTGAAGGTCTCGGACTGCGCGCTCCCGACCGGGGCCTCGCAGTGGTAGACGAAGAGCCTCGGGAGGTAGAGCAGGCCGGCCATCCAGGAGATCACGGCGATCACGTGGAGCGCCTTCGCCCAGGGGTAGAGCCAAGGCGAGATCCGGGCGAGTCCGTCGAGCCAGTCGGTCATGGGTCCGTCACGCTCAGAGGCTGAACTGTTCGGCGAGATTGCGCTCGGAGAGACTCTGGCCGGCCTCGAAGAGGATCTCCGCTGCCACGTCGCGATTCTCCTCGATCTCGACCTCGACGACCTCCCGGACCTCGGTCGAATCGGCTACCGCGCTGACGGGCCGCTTGTCCGCTTCGAGCACCTCGATGCGCACCGTCGCCGTTCGCGGAAGCAGCGCTCCTCGCCAGCGTCGCGGGCGGAAGACACTGATCGGCGTCAATGCGAGCACGCCGGCGTCGAGCGGCAGGATGGGGCCGTGGGCGGAGAGGTTGTAGGCCGTGCTGCCCGCCGGCGTTGCGAGCAATACCCCGTCGCAGATCATCTCCTCGAGGCGGACGACGCCGTCGACATGGATGCGGAGCTTCGCGGCCTGGCGCGTCTGGCGCAGCATCGAGACCTCGTTCATCGCCTGCAGCTCGACGCGCGCGCCGCTCTCGAGGTGGGCGACCATGCGCAGGGGATGGAGACTCGCCGATTCGGCCCGGCGGATCTGGCCGATCAGATCCTCGCTCGCGTAGGGATTCATCAGGAAGCCGACCGAGCCGCGGTTCATGCCGTAGATCGGGATGCCGGTATCGAGGAAGCGGTGGATCGTCTCGAGCATGAAGCCGTCGCCGCCGAGGGCGACGATCACGTCGGCGTCTTCGGGCGACTTCGCGGGGTAGAGACTCTCGAGAACCTCGCGCGCGGACTGGGCGGCCGAGGTCCGAGCCGCGACGATCGCGATGTGCTCTGCGTCGGCGTGGGATTTGCGCTTCGAGGCCCCGGTCTGGGATCCGGAGGCGTGGGCCACGGCCGAGCCGGCGCTGCGCGGGATGTCGCTGGTCTTGTCTCGGGCAGTCACGCGGGTCTCGCTGCGTTGCGGCGAAGGCCTCGGGCACGGTTCCGTGCGTCGGGGAGCTGGCCGTTCGAACGCGCCGCAGTCTAGCAGTGGCCCTCGTTTTTCCGCGACGCGAGTCCGGATGGAAGATCGGAAGGAATCGCGGTCTTCGATCGATCTTCGCTTTCCCGGCCTGGGGGCACGGTTATCGTTCCGGCCCAATTTACAGAAGGAGGGCAGGGGGAATGAAGGTCGTAATGGGAATCAAGGGCGTCGCCGGAGCGGGGCTCGTGCTCGTGATGTCGATCTCGGCGGCGACGCCTAGCGCAGCGCACGACGAGCCGGCGCCGGTCAACGAGGGATGGGCCGGGGGCGTCAGCGCGTCGATCACGGCACAGACGGGGCAGGTCGATACATTCGCGGGCTCCATCGATGCCGTGGGCGAACAGACGTTTGGCAAGGATTGGCTCCGAGGGCGTTTCAACGGCGTGTACGGGACCAGCCGGGACCGAAGCGAGGAAACGGGGGGCGACGACAAGGTCATGCAGGACGCGCAGGGATTGTTCGGAGACTGGAAGCGGTCGATCCACGAGCGATTCTTCTGGCAGAGCGGAACCGAGCTGTCGCGCAACTCGGTGCAGGACCGAGAGGTTCGTGCCGCGGCGGTGACGGGTCCGGGCTACCGATTCTGGGAGGGGGAGCAGGTCGATCTCGAGCACTTCGATGCGAATGTGGGTCTTGGCTACCGCTATGAGCTCTACAACCCGGACAACGACGGTGGGGCCGGGCTCGTCGGAGAGGGCAGTGTCGATCAGGATCACTTCGCCGATGTCGCGCTGGGATTCGAATACAAGAACGGACTCTTCGACGACGCCGTCCAGTTTTCGCATACCGGCACCGCGCGCATGCCGGTCAACGCCCCCGAGGCCTACGTCTTGATCACCGAGGTAATCTTCGGCATTCCGTTGACGCCCGCGTGGTCGTTCCGAACCTCGTACTACGTGGAGTACAACGGCGTACAGCCGGACGAGGTCAACAACCTGACGACCCGCGCGACGGTCGGTCTCGGCTACATGTTCTGATCTGGTCCGGAGTTTTCGTACCACCCTGGACGGAGAAGCCGCCGTTCGAGTGAATCGAACGGCGGCGCTTCGTTTCGGGCATTGCGGTGCGCCGCCCCCCGGACCGGGGGCGCGGGCCGTCGTCGAAATGCCCCGCTCGCCGCCGTCGCCGACGACCGACCCCGACTGCTAGAGTGCCAGCCTCGCGAGCCTCCGCGCGCGACTCCACTGGACGGCGACTTCGATGTACACGATTGCGATCTCGGCTCTGGTCGGCCTCCTGGCGGGGGGCATCTGGACGGCCCTCGACCTCTGGAAGAGCTGGCAGATGGGGATCGTGCTCTTCGTGCTCGTCGGGTTCGCGAGCTTCATCCTCATCTCGCGGGCTCTCGCCAAGCGGATCGAGCCGCGCTTCCTGGCGATCCAGAAGCAGATCCAGGCCAATCAGATTCCGCTCGCGATCAACCAGCTCGAGGGCCTGATGCCGATGGGCCGCTGGCAGATTCTGCTCGAGGGTCAGCTCCATGCCCAGCTCGGTCTGCTCGCCTACGCGACGAACGACATGGTGCGGGCCGAGAAGCATCTCTCGCAGGCGGGCTATCGCGCGACCGAGGCGCAGGTCGCCTACGCGGCACTTCTCTACCGCACGAATCGCTGGGCCAAGGCGCGTGAGATCCTCGACTTCACGATCCGCGCGAACAAGAAACAGATCATGCCCTATCACGTCTACGCATGGCTCCTCCTGAAAGAGGGCGACCGCAACACCGCCATCCAGAAGCTCCTCGCGGCCCAGAAGATCGAGTCCGGCAACGAGTCGACGCAGGAGAACCTCGCGCGACTCCAGAACGGCAAGGATCTCTCGATGAAGCGGTTCGGAATGATCTGGTTCGGGCTCCAGCTCGAGCGGCCTCCGAAGGCGATGGGCACGATTCAGGCCATGCCCTTCCGCAAGGGGTTCCGCCAGAAGCCGCAGCGACGGAGCTGAAGCGGCGGTTCCCGCTGCGCTGTCCGGATCCCGCTGCGCTGGGTGCTCAGAGCTCGTTTTCTAGGGACTGGGCAAGGGTCTGACGCGAGCGGACGAGTCGCGTCGTACCCTCGTTCTCGATCAGGACCTCGGCGGCCTTCGGGAAGGCGTTGTAGTTGCTGGCCGCCATGCCCGAGGCGTAGGCGCCGGCCCCCTCGATCACGACCGTGTCACCGATCTCGGCACGCGCCAGCCGTCGGGGCAGGAGTCCTTCGGGATCGCCCGGGCCCGGCGTGAGGATGTCCCCCGATTCGCAGCAATGGCCGACGATCAGGTAGTCCTCGTCGTGGCCCGCTGCGCTGCGGCCATGGGGGACGACGTGGATCGGATGCTGAGCCCCGTAGAGCGACGGGCGCAGCAGCTCGGTCATGCCACTGTCGATTTTGAGGAAGCGGTGGCCCCCGGACCCGGCTCCCGCATCGGAGATCGTGTCGACGACGTCGATGATCTCCGAGAGGATGGCGCCGGCGAGAGCCACGAGGAAGGTCCCCGGCTCGATCTCGAGCTGGAAGTCATCGCGGCCGCGGCCGCGCTCGGCGAGGAATGCGGCGATCGCGGGCGACAGGGCCTCGCCGATGGCGTGCAGGTCCGCCGCCTTTTCGCCGGGCATACGGGCGACCTTGAAGCCACCGCCGAGCGAGAGCCGGTCGAGGTCGGGAAGCCGGTTTGCGATCGCGAGGGTCAGCGCCGCACAGCGCTGCCAGACTTCTGGATCCCCGCCCGAGCCGATATGTGTGTGCAGGCCGCTGATGCGGAGATCGAACTCGCGGGCGAGGGCGAGGACCTGGTCGAGCTTCTCGTGCCAGATGCCGAACGACGAGCTCTGGCCGCCGACGTTGGTCCGGTTGTTGTGACCCGAGCCGAGACCCGGATTGATGCGGACCGAGACTTCGCCGCCCGGGAAGAGCTCGCCAAAATGACGCAGCTGATGGAGCGAGCAGGCGTTGAAGAGGACCCCGCGCTGGACGAGACCCTTCAGGTCCTTCGGTAGCTCCTGGGCCGTGATCTGGATCTTTTCCGGCGCGATGCCCGCGCGCAGCGCCCGCTCGGCCTCGAAGCCGCTCGAGGCGTCGATGTGGAGCCCCTTCGCGTCGAAGATCCGCAGCACCGCCGCCGTCGGCAACGCCTTCATCGCGAATCGCCCCACCAATCGGCACGGGGCAGGGAACGCGAGGACCTGGTCCGCGGCGGCTTCGAGAGTTCGCTGATCGTAGACGTAGACGGGGGTCCCGAAGCGCTCGCGAATCGCTTCGATCTGGGGCTCGGTCAAGAAACGCATGCGCGGGGGCTCCTGCTCGGGTTGGGGTCGGTGATTTCAACCAGAATAGCAGCGCGAAACGCCTACGGTTCTCACTCCGCGGACGGCCGGCTGCGAGCCCGGCGACGCGATCGCACCCCCACAGTCGACTTCGCTTCAGTCCAGCACGCGATGCTCGAGTCGAACGCGGCTCGCGCTCGCCACCCGTCGAAGCTCGGGCGTCGGGGCAACCGGGCTGACGAGCACGATTCTCAGGCCGGGGAGCGCGCGGCCTTCGTTCAGGCGGAGCCCGTTCAGGACGAGTTGTTCCGAGAGCTCTGGGAAGGGCCCCCCGACCACGTAGTCGATCCTCCGACGCTGCCCGAGCCTGAAGCCGTCCGCGAGCTGAAGGGAGAGAGGCGAGGACTCGGGGGTGGATCTCGCCTCCGACCGGAGAACCCAGGCCTCCATCTTCGTCTGCGCGTAGACCGGAACGATCCTCCGGATCGCCTGCCGCGGGGCAACGGCCCGGCTCTCGCGATCGAGTCGACCATCGAGCTCGCGGACAGTCATCCTGGTCGCGCAGCCTGCGAGCAAGCTGCCGACGAGCAGAGCCACGATGGAAGCCTGATTCAGAGGGTCGATCCGCATGGGGGCGACATCGTCAACCGGGAAGGGCGACTTGATCCCGAGCCGGCGCGGACCTACCTGGGCAGAGCTCTCTTCGCCGGCGCCGTCGTCCGGCGATTCGCCGAAGAGAACGTAGGGCTCCTGAAGGAACGAGTGAGCGAGCGAGGGGGGAATGGATCACCCGCCTGATTCCGGCCCGAGACAATCCCGGCGGTAGCGGGTCGACTGCTGGCCCACGCGCCGGGGACGTTAGTCAACGGCCGGGAGTCGGGCACGCACGTGGAGCCGCGGACGTCCGACGTGCCGGACCCGAAGATCGCTTGCGGAGTTCCCCGCTCCCGGCGCGCCGGGACAGCAGCCGGTGATCCGGCTGATCTGAGGTCACCCGCCGTCCAGAAAGGCGAGCGCCTCGTTGCCAGCCTGGGTTCTAGGGGTGGAGCCGCGTCCGCTCGACCCTACGCTCCTCTCGAGGGGTCGCGAGGTTCCGAGCCGACGGGCGATGGCATTGGCCTGGGGTGGCCCCGCTTGGATCGGGCCAAGACTCATGCGAGACTCCGCGCGCAGCGCGTTCGCCGCCGCTGCGACCGTAGAGGCGCTGGCAATGCGCCAGCAAAGAGAACGAGGAGCGCCGTGTCGGAAGAGTCCAGGGAAGAGTCCAGGGAAGAGTCCAGGGGAGCGTCCGGGGGAGAGTCCAGCAGAGGGTCCCGCAGCGAGGCCACGGGGGAGACCCGCAGCGCGGGTCTGGACTTCATCCGTGCGATCATTGCCGACGATCTCGCGACGGGGAAGCACGCGTTCGTCGTGACGCGCTTCCCGCCGGAGCCGAACGGCTATCTCCATCTGGGCCACGCCAAGGCGATCTGCCTGGATTTCGGTCTCGCGCAGGAGATCCCGAACAGCCGCTGCCATCTGCGCTTCGACGACACCAATCCCTCGACCGAGGAGACGGAGTACGTCGAAGGGATCAAGGCCGACGTACGCTGGCTCGGCTTCGAGTGGAACGAGCATCTCTACTACGCATCCGACTATTTCGAGAAGCTCTACGGATTCGCCGTCCTGCTGATCCGCAAGGGGAAGGCCTTCGTCGACGATCAATCCGCCGACGAGATCCGCGCGAACCAGGGCTCCTTGACCGAGCCGGGTCGGGAGAGCCCCTTCCGCAATCGCAGCGTCGACGAGAATCTCGACCTGTTCGCGCGCATGCGGGCTGGCGAGTTTCCGGAGGGCGCGCGCGTCCTGCGGGCTCGGATCGACATGGCGGCCGCCGTCGTCGCCCTGCGCGACCCCATCCTTTACCGGATCCAGCACAAGACCCACCACCGCACGGGCGACGCCTGGTGCATCTACCCGATGTACGACTTCGCGCATCCGCTCTCGGATGCCCTCGAGCAGGTGACCCATTCGCTCTGCACCCTCGAATTCCTGGACCACCGCCCGCTCTACGATTGGGTGCTCGACCAGGTCGACCTGCCGAGCCGCCCGCGCCAGATCGAGTTCGCTCGCCTCAACGTCTCCCACATGATCACGAGCAAGCGCTTCCTGAAGCGCCTCGTCGACGAGGGCCACGTCGGCGGCTGGGACGATCCGCGCATGCCGACGATCGCGGCGATGCGTCGGCGCGGCTATCCGGCGCAGGCGATCCGCGAGTTCTGCGACGCGATCGGCATCGCGAAGCGCGACAACCTGATCGAGCTCGCGAATCTCGAGTTCTACGTGCGCCAGGTCCTGAACCGGCAATCGCTGCGGCGGATGGGCGTCCTCGATCCGGTCAAGCTCGTGATCGAGAACTATCCCGTAGGCAAGCCGGAACAACAGGAAGAATTCCTCGACGCGATCAACAATCCGGAAGATCCCGCCGCCGGGAGCCGCAAGATCCCGTTCTCGCGCGAGATCTACATCGAGCGCGAGGATTTCATGGAGGACCCGCCGAAGAAATTCTTCCGCCTGTCCCCGGGCCGGGAGGTCCGCCTGCGTTATGCGTACTTCGTGACCTGCCAGTCGGTCGTGAAGAACGCCGCGGGCGAGATCACGGAGATTCGCTGTACCTACGACCCTGCGACCCGCGGCGGCGACGCCCCCGACGGCCGCAAGGTGAAGGGCACGCTCCACTGGGTCTCGGTCCGTCACGCGATCCCCGCCGAGGTCCGCCTCTACGGAACGCTCTTCAAGGACGAGGTCCCGGACCCGAATGCGCCGGGCGGTCTCGGGGCGAGCCTCGATCCGGAATCCCTCTCGGTCGTCGCGCGCGCCTGGCTCGAGCCGGCGCTTGCCGAGGCGACGGTCGGCGATGCCTTCCAGTTCGAGCGCCTGGGTTATTTCTGCGCCGATCGCGACGGACTGCCGGGCAAGCCCGTCTTCAACCGGACCGCGACCCTGCGCGATACCTGGGCCAAGGTCGCGAAGCAGTCCGGCGCAGGTGGCGACTAGCAAACTCGGCCGTCGCCGGGACGGGCGCTCGCGATCGCTCGCCGAGCGACCGGCTGAGAAGGGAGAGCTCCGCGTGGTACGACTCGGCATGACTATTCCCCTGGCCGGCATTCCGCTCGCGGACCACCGCGATTGTCTCCGCGAGATGATCGATCTCGGCTACACGGATTTCTGGTCGAGCGAGGCCGGCGGAACCGATGCCTTCACGCCGCTGGCGCTCGCCGCGGCCTGGGCCCCGGAGGCCCGGCTCGGGGCCGCAATCGTACCGGCCTTCACGCGCGGTCCCGCGACGCTGGCGATGAGCGTCGCGAGTCTCGCCGAGGCGGCGCCAGGCCGCTTCACGATGGGGCTCGGCGCTTCCTCGAACGTCATCGTCGAGCGTTGGAACGGGATTCCCTTCGAGGCGCCGTACCAGCGGGTAAAGGACACGCTGCTCTTTTTGCGTCGCGCGCTCGCCGGCGAGAAGGTCGAAGAGCGTTACTCGAGCTTCGACATCCAGGGCTTCCGACTCCAGACGCTGCCGCTCGCCGTTCCGCCTCCGATCCTGATCGCGGCGCTGCGCGAGGGCATGCTGCGACTGGCGGGGCGCCACGGCGACGGCGCGATCCTGAACTGGCTCTCCGCGGAGGACGTGCGTCGGGTCGCGCCCATCGTTCATGCGGGCGGCCCGGGCAAGCAGATCGTGGCCCGCCTGTTCGTCATCCCCTCGGCCGATCGGAGCCTCGCCCGCGCGATCGGCCGGCGGGCAGCGGCCGCCTATCTGACCGTCCCCGTGTATGCGGCCTACCACGAATGGCTCGGACGCGGAGATCTGCTCGCAGGGCTCTCACGCCACTGGAAGGCCGGCGATCGCAAGGCCGCTGTCGAGGCCATTCCCGACTCGGTCGTCGACGAGCTCGTCATCCACGGGTCGCCGGCCGAATGCCGCGAGCACATCGAGCGCTACCGCGAGGCCGGGGTGACGACCCCGGTGCTCGCCATCATGCATGCCGACGACTTGCGTACCGCCGTCCGGCAGCTCGCCCCGCCTACCTAGCCTGCTCGCTCGCCTTCATGCGTCCGGGAGGGCTTCCCACCTCGGGAAAAGGAGCTCCGGTCCGTCGATTCCGGGTCCAGCCGTCTCAGCCTGCGACGCGGGCAGGCCGATGACTCCCCCGAGTTTCGACCCCAGGGGTTTACGGAAGCATGGCGGACAATCCGATCGCGGCGATGGCTCTGCGCGAGCTCGAAATGCGCTCGCGAGCCCTTCCCCTCGAAGCCCAGATGATGGAATGCGTCGATCTGCTCCAGTCGCCCGAGCTGGTGGTGGACGAGCTTCTGCGCAGCATCGAGCAGATCCGGAACACTCCGCCGGAGACCGGGCGGATCGAGCTCTCGAAGGATCGGGCGGATCGCGCGGAGGGCGCCTTCTTCTATCCCTCCCGCGAGCTCTTCGTGCGCGGCGACCGCTGCTCGTTCACGTGCCTCGCGACCTCCGTCGAGTTCCGCAGGGCGGAACGTCCGGCGGCAGTGCCGTCGGGGATCCCGACTCCGGCACCGACGCCCGCGACGACGCGCGCCCCCCATGTAATCGACTATGCGGCGGTGACCTGTGAAGCGCGGCCTGTCCCCGTGCTCGGGTTCACCGCCTCGAGCGAGACCGAGAGCGCTTATCCGATCTTGCTGCGCGCCCTCGCGAGCCTGATCGAGCTGACACGTCCGCGCCGCTTCGACCTGCTCGATTGCGAGGTCTATCGCGGGCTCCTCGGCCCCGCCCCCGCCTTCGATCTCGCCCTCGTGCTATGGGACGAAGACGATCCCGACGACCCGCGCAGACCGCTCTGCGAGCTGTCGCGCGATCTCGCCGAGGTTTTGAAGAAGGTCTTGAAGTCCGAGCCGCGCTTTCCTCCGGTGCTGCTCGATTTCGTCTGCCTGCGAATGAATGCGAAGCGCTTCGACGGCCGACTTCGGTTCGTCTGGCGCGTGTAGGGGGCGGGCGATCACCATGAACCGACGCGCGCGCGCACGGCGAAATCGGAGCCGCGCCTGGCTCCGGCTCGACGCGACCCTCGAATGTGTCGACGGCGGCGGTGTGGAGCTGACTTCGCTGCTCGGCTTGTCCCTCTCGGGACTCCGCGGCAAGCCGTTCCCCACCTCGGTGGGCTTCGTCGATGCGGAGGCGATCGCGGAGGCGTTGCGCGGGGTGATCGAGGGATCGGCCGGCGCCGTCGTCGTCGCGGAGCTCAGGCTCGCGGGCGGTCCGCGCTGGGTCGAGCTTTCGGTGACCCCGGTGCGCACCGGCGACGGCTCACGCGACGAAGAATCCGTCTCGCTCGAGCTTGGTCTTTTGGATGTCACGGGCCGCGTCGGCGAGGAGATGCGACTGCGCAGTGCGCTTTCCGATGAACGGTCGATCGCGACGTTCGCCGGCGATCTCGCGCGCTGGTCGGACGCCGGGCTCGACGAAGCGATGGCCGCCAGCCTCGACCGGATCGCGCTCCGATTCGGCGCAGCCCGCGCCCGCCTCGTCGAGGCGATCGCCCCGACGGGCGCGGCCGGGCGGACCTGGAGGTGCCGGGTGCCGGGGTCTTCGCCGCCGCGCGACCTCGAGCTGGTCGGCTGCGACGTCCGTCCCGACCCGGAGTCTCTGCGACAGCTCGAGCGCCATGCGGAGCTGATCGAGGCGCTGCTCGCAAGACAGGAACGCGAGCGTCACGTCCGCGCGGTCGAGGCGCGCTTTCGAGCGCTCGCCGACCACAGCCGCGACGGCATCTGCGAGATCGGAGACGACGCACGGATCCTCTACGCGAGCCCGAGCTTCGGAACGTTGTGCGGAGTCGACCCCGAGACGCTCCTCGGCGAAGAGCTGCTCGCCCGCGTCGAGGTCGACGATCGACGGCGAGTCGCACAGCTGATCCGACCCGGAGCCCACGCGCGGCGGCGCGGGGCCCTCGTCTACCGCCTGCGCTGTAGTGATGGCCGATCGATCGCCGTGGAGTCGACTGCCCGGGAGTTCGATGGACCCGACGGACGGCCCCGGGTCGTCGTCACCACCCGCGACGTCACGGAGCGTGAGCAGGCCCGACTGGCCCTCGAGCGCCAGATCGAGCTCGAGACCCGGGTTGCCGAGCTTTCGCGCTTCTTCGTCGATCTCGATGTCGACGAGACGAACGCCGGGATCGAGAGCCAGCTCGCCGTCGTAGCCGGGCTGGCGGAGGCGCAGCACAGCTGGCTCATCTCGTTCACGACCGGCACGGCGGGCCCGGAGGTCTTCGATTGGTGGCGTGAGCAACGGGAGGGCCGACATCCCGTGCCCCTCGAGCGCGCGGTGGCCCGCTTTCCGTATTCGACGCACCTGATCCAGAACGGCCAGATCTACTACGTCATGAACGTCGAGTCGCTGCCACCGGAAGCGAGCAACGAACGCTCCGATCTGATCGAACGTGGTGTCGTCTCGCTGCTGGGGATCCCGATCATGTCGGGCGGTCGGTTCGTGGGATTTCTCGGCTTCGAGAACTACGAGCGCGAGACCCAGTGGTCCGAAGAGACGATCATGCTCCTCCGACTGGTCGGCGAGATCTTCTACTCGAGTCTGCGCCGACGCCGCGCCGTCGAGGATCTCCGGGCGAGCCAATCCCAGCTGCTCCAGGCGCAGAAGATGGAGGCGGTCGGAACGCTGGCCGGCGGAATCGCCCACGATTTCAACAACCACCTCGCGGTCATGCTCGGCAATGCGCGCTTCCTGAGGCAAGAGGTCGAGGCGGAAGCGGACGTGATCGGCGCGATCGAAGATCTCGAACGTTCGGCGGATCACTGCGCGAAGCTGACCCGGTCGCTGCTCGCCTTCTCCCGTCGGAGCCCCGTCGAGGTCGTTCCAGTCGAGGTCTTGGAGCTGGTCCGCGGAGTCGAAGGTCTGGTTCGTCCACTGCTGCCGTCGAATTTCGTGCTCGAGACGGAGGTCGCAAAAGAGCTCGGCGAGTTCGCCGTCGACCCGGTCCAGATCCAGCAGGTGCTCGTGAACCTGCTCGTCAACGCGCGAGACGCGATGCGCGACGGCGGCACGATTCGGATGGGGGCGGAAAGGCGGCGGCTCGTCCCGTCCGAGCTCGCCCTCGAAGGGCTGAACCCGATGCGCGAATACGTCGTCCTGAGCGTCGCCGATACGGGCTGCGGGATGGATGAAGAGACCCTCCGGCGGGTCTTCGAGCCCTTCTTCACGACCAAGCCCATCGGGCAGGGGACGGGGCTCGGTCTTGCGATGGCCTACGGGATCGTCCGGCAGAGCGGGGGCGCGATCGCGATCGAGAGCCGCGTCGGCGTCGGGTCGACCGTGCGGGTGCTGCTCCCGGCCCGGATGGACGGCGAAAATCTCGGCGTACGTGCTCACGAGGCGGACGGCGCGGCGGGTGAGTCGATCGTCTCGCCGCGCGAATCCGCGGGCCACATCGCGGTCTTCGAGCCCGATCCCGGGGTGCTCGCGATGCTCCGCGAGGTACTGACGGCAGACGGGTATTCCGTCGAGGTGGTCGATTCTCCGGAACGCCTGGCGGAGCGGGTGCGGCGCGCGTCGACGGCGATCGATTGGATCGTGGCAGCGATTCCGCGACTCGCCCCTTCGTCCGACCGATTCGCCGAGGCTGTGCGGGGAGGGCTCACGGGCCCGCCGGTCGTGGTCCTCGCCGACGCGGGTCACGCGCTCGTCGCCCCGACCGAGTCCCGAGTCCATGTCCTGCGCAAGCCCTTCGGCTCCGACGCGCTCCGGGCGCTCCTCGCGAGCGATGGGGAAGCCGTCGAGACGGGGTGAAGTCCTGCGCCGGATCGCGGATGCTCCCTCCATGACGAGACAGGGACTCCGGCGCGGAACCAGCGAGATCGTCGTCTTCGGACGTCATCCGGTCGAGGCGGCGCTCCGCTCCGAATGGGCCGAGGTGTCGAGCGTGCAGAGCGTGCGCGCGCGACCGCCCGCGGAGCGCGACGCCCTGCGTCGACTCTGTCTCGAAAAGAGCGTCCCCTACGAAGAGATCTCGCGCTCTGCGATGGATTCCGTCACGGGCGCCCCCCGCCACGACCAGGGCGTCGCCGCGCGGGTGCACCTGCTGCGGATCATGGAGCTCGACGCGTTGATCGCCGAAACGAAGGGGCGCGGCGCGCGCCGGCCGATGCGCGTGCTCGCCCTCGACGGCGTCACGAACTCCCAGAACGTCGGCATGGTCGTTCGGTCGGTCGTGGCCGCGGGGTTCGATGCGCTGCTCTGGCCGATGAAGGGCCAGCCCTGGGTCAACGGCCTCGTCGTGCGCGCGGCAGTGGGTTCGATCTTCGCGTGCCCGATCGCGGTCTGCGACGACCTCGGAGCGGGGCTCGCGCTGCTCCAGGGCGCGGGCTTCGCCTGCTTCGGCCTCGATGCCGGCGCGAGCGAGTCGCTCTTCGATCTCGTCCCGCCTCATCGCGCGGTCTTCGTGCTCGGGAGCGAGTCGCAGGGGCTCTCCGGCGAGGTCGAGGCCGCCCTCGACGGTCGACTTTCGATCCCGATGCGTGGGCCCGTCGAGTCCCTCAATGTCGCGGTCGCCGCGGGGCTCGTCTGTTATCAGGCCGCTGGAATGTTGCGGCGGGCAGGAGAAGCTTGATCGGGAGCGAGCTGTCGGAGCTCGGCCACGCGGGTCGAGTTCGTCAGCGAGATTCGATTCGAATCGCGCAGAGCTGACCCTCCGGCTGTCCTACGAGAGCGAGCACATCCGGCGACGTGTAGTCGACGCCGGGAACGCCGGATCTCGAGGCCAGCATCAGCGGCGCCCGAAGCTCTCCCACGACGTCATTGGGAGCAAATGAGTTCTGCTGGGCGAGGACTCGGAATCGCGACGGGGGAAACGGGATGGTCGGCTCGTCGTCCAGCGATAGCTGGACCCGGGTGATCGTCCCGTCGCAGAAATCAGAGGCGAAGACCTCGGTCCCGGTCGCGTTGATCACGACGTCGGTATTGCCCTCACAGCCTGCCGATGAACGGCCATCCGAACGAGGAGGAAGGCTGAAGGGTCGGTCGGCGGTGAAGATACGAGCGTCGAGGCCTCCGATCGATTGTCCATCGAGGATCAGCCGGGGCTGGTCGGGTTCAAAGAGGCGCGGGTCGTCGAGAGGCCTCAAGTCGACGGCGTACAGCTGTCGGCTCGACGATGCGCCGAGCCAGGCAATGCGTCCCGTTGGATCGATCGCAGGGGCGTCGAACGAGGGACCGGCGAATCCGAGGGGAATCGTAGCGACGATACGGGGCACGCTCGGGTCGATGACGTCGACGAAGCTCTCGGTCAGGACGTTGCTCGGTCCTGTCCCTGCGCCGATCGCTCCCGTGATCGTGACGAGCACGAGCTCGCGCCCTTCGACGGTCCGGAAGCGTGAGAGCCCCGTCGCGTTGAAGCCGCTGGTGTAGAGGATGGGAGTCGCTTCGGAAGGCTGCACTTCGATCGTTCCTGCCGACTCGATCCAGTCGAAGACGAGTACCGTGCCCGGCATGAACCGATTTCCCGGCGTGAGATTGGATGTCGCGACGAACAATCGTCCGGCCGCCTTCGCTTTGCCGGCGGTCAGGTTGGTCAGGAAGGACGGTCGGCTCGCCCCGCAGCGGGGCTCCACCGCAACCGGGCTCCCCCGTGAGTCCACGGCGTCCGTCGGAAAGACGCAGGCGAGCGTCGATAGGCCGGTTCGAACGGCGCGACTCCCCGGCGCCGGGAGTAGGGGATAAGCGATCTCCGACAGCGAAGTGGGCGTACTGATGCCCATTTCGATGGGCAGAGCGGTCGTCGGGTCGAAGGCCAGGACCTGCTCGTAGTTGCTCGTGCTCGCCAGCGCGACCGAGTCGTCCAGCGCCTGGATCTCTCCCATCACGGGATAAAGCGCGAACCCGAGGATCGGACGAATCGTCGAAGCGTCGTCGCGGAGGTCGCCATCGCTGTCGATGCCGAGAGTATGGGCCGAGCGGGTCGCCGGCCGCTCGCCAGCCAGGTCGTACACGACGACCGCGTTCGGATCACTCTGGGCGAGCACGGCTCCTTCGACGCTCTCCGAGAGCAGGGCGAGGCCTGCAGGAAAGGCGCTCAATGTCGGCGGGGGCGTACAGTTTTCGACGGTGATGTCGTTTCGCACGACGAGTCCGTCCGAGCCGCCTTGTCCTTCGCAGGCGAGCATCGCGAGACAGGATCCGACGAGGGCCCATCCCCGCGCAGATCGACCCAACGTCGGAGATCGACTCACCATCGGAGATCGAGACCCGCGGTGGCGTTTCGACCGGGCTGGGGGAACGAGATCGAGTCGCGTACGGCCTCGTCGGAGACGTTGTCGAGGTCGAAGAAGATCCAGAGCTCGCGCGGTCGCGGCATCGGAATCCAGCGCTGTTTCGCGAGGTTGATCGAGGCCGACAGGTTCGCGATGAGCCGTGAGGGGAGGGTGCGGCTGCCGCCCTCGCTGACGGGGATCTCGTCGACCTGATGGATCTCGGCCACCAGCTTCCATGCCGCCTCGGGCCCGACACGGATTCGAGCGAACGTGTCGTGGGGCGCCTGACCCGGGAGCTTCTCTCCCGTATTCGACCGCTCCGAGTCGATGTAGGTGTGGTTCACGGAGACGCGCAGGAACTCGGTCCAGTCGACCGAGATTCCGACTTCGAAGCCGGTCGCGGTGGCACTTCCGGTGTTGACCGGGGCGATCGTTCTCGGGCTGACGAGAATCCAGGTGATCGACTCGTCGATCTCGCGTCGAAATCCAGAGAGCTCGAGGCTCACCTTCGAGAGGGGACCGATTCGTTCGAAATCGAGCTCGATGCCGCCGTTGGCGGTCCATGCGGCTTCCGGCTCCAGCGATGGATTGCCGCGGATGTAGCCCCGGTCGGGGTGGTAGAGCTCGTCGAAGCTCGGCGCCCGGTAGGAACGGGCGAACTGTCCCTTCAGACGGACCCAATCGGAGGGCGTGGCGACGATGGCGATTTCGGGAAGCACCTCTGGATCGAATTCGCCCGTCCAATCGAGTCGCGCCGCGCCGATCAGGCTCAGCCGCTCGGGAAGGATCGGGATCTCTTCGCCCAGATATCCGCCGACGTTGACGCGGCTCCGGCTGTTGCGGTCGTTGGCCCGAATCGAATCGTTTGCGACGTCGAGGCCGAAATTCGTGGCCAGGGAGCGACCGAGAACGTCGTGGACCCAACGATCCCGCGCCCGAAGACCGGTCGTCGAGAGGCGGGTATTCGAGTCGATGGGGTCGACGAACTGGATGCCGGGATTGATGAAGCGCGCCCGCTGGAAACGATTGAAGAGAGCGACGGAGAATTCCTCGCCGAGCGTCGTCGGGGAACGGCCGTCCCAGCGGACCTGGATCAGGTTGCTCAGGTTGCGACTGTGGGCGTCAGGAAGTTGTCCGGCCGTAGGACCGTCGCCCGAGTCGAGACCGGGCTCGCCTCCGGACGAATAGGAGGCGATGTCCATCACCCGCCAGGAGCCCGGGCCGAGCTTTCCGCCGAGGGATAGATTGGAATTGTGTTGCTCGCGCTCGTTGTTGATGCGCGTCGCGGTGTCGGGCTGGAAGCGAGTGGTGACGCCGTCGCTGTGAAGCACCGGACGCGCGAACTTGAAATCGCCCTCGGTCGAGAGACCGCAATACCCGGCCGTGTACTCGAGACCTTTCCACTCTCCGGCGTGGAGCAGGGATCCCGAATAGGTATCGAATGCGCCGCCCGAAAATCGCCCCCGAGTCGTCGGCTCCCCGGCTCCGGTCCGCGTGACCAGGTTCACGACGCCCCCGATCGCGCCGCTCCCTTCCGCGACGGCGCCGGCCCCTCGCGTCACCTCGATGCTCTCGATCAGGGGGATACAGGTCTGGGAGAGGTCGAGCCCCCCGGTAAGCACGCTATTCGCGCGGATTCCGTCGATCGTCACGATGGACTGACTCGGGGTCGAGCCGCGGATCGACAGCTCCGAACGGTCGGCGACTCCCCCGAAGCGACGCACGCTGATCCCCGCCGCTTCGGACAGGTGATCGGCCAGCGTCTTGTTCTCGGCCACGAAATCGTCCAGGTCGATGACACTCGTGTTCGCTCCCTGGAGGATCGGGACCGTTCCCGGCTTGAATCCCCACGAGGTGATTTCTTCCACGCCGGCGAACGGATCCCCCTCGGCCTCGGGGGGGGTCGATTGTCCATGCGCCTCGGCCAGCAAGACGGCGGCGGCGAAATGCGCTGCGACGACGCGACGCAGGACCGAAGCCGCCATCGCCCGTCGGAGGCGATGGCGGCATTCGGTGCCAGCGAGACTGCGCGACCCGCAGCGCAAGGCCGGCTCAACGGGTCGCGCGCGGTCGATGGGCGAGCAGGGCGAGACCCAGCCCGAGCAACAGGGCGTGGCCGGGCTCGGGGATCGTGACGAGGTCGTCGATCGCGAAGTAGACGGGCGTATTGATGCCGAAGGGGCCGACGTCGCTCGAGTCGAGTCCGAATCGAAGCTCGCGCACCGCCCCGAGGCCCGACAGATCGAGGAACACCCATTCGTCCACGATGTAGTCCTGGCCCGAGTCCGCGAATCGGTAGTCCGCGAGCATCAGCTCGACCGTGCCGGTCGAACCGCCGAGATCGTCGATGCCCTCGACGATCAGTCGGTAGTAGTCGGGGTCGGTCCCCGTCGGACCGCCGAAGCGCTTCGCGAACGGATCGCCGTCCCGCATCGAGAGGCCCGTATAGGTCGTGTTCGTGAACTGGGCACCCGACACGATCTGGGTCGCGGGCAGCACGATCCGCCCGTTGAAGTAGGCGACGCCATAGCCGCTGCTCCCACCGGCGCCGGCGCCCGTGATGCTGCTGAATTGGTTGCCGAACCCGGGTGTGGTCGAGTCGGTCATCGTCGACGCGGCGAAGCCGCTGAATGATCCGAAGCTCGCTTCGTAGTCGTTCTCGAAGAAGATGCCTCCGCTGGTGTAGCCGCCCGCGAGCGTCGATCCGTTCAGATACGTGTCCGGCGCGAGTCCGAGATCGTCGAAGGTCGCCGTCAGGGCGGAGGCCGGACGGGCCTCGATTCCAACGAGGGTGCACACAACCAAAGCGACGAGGCCCAGAAAGGCAGGAAGTCGACGGGGGCTGCGGCCGCGGATCGGAGTCGCGCCTGTACGGCGACGGCTGCCCGAGCGACGGACGGGGCCGGCGATACCGATCCCGCCCACACCCGCGATCAGGCCGCCCACTACGCTCGGCTCGACGACGTGCAGCGCGCCCACGGCCTCGAGATCGAATCCCCCGGAAGCGAAGGCCGTCGCATAAGGGTCGAAGATCGGTCGACCGGCTCGATCGAGCCGCGATCCGTCGCCGACCACGTCGACCACCCGGACATAACGCACGTCGAGCAGGTCGACGTCGCCCGCGACCACGAGCGGATCGGCGGCGAGGGCCTCGAGATCGAAGCCCGTGCCGAGATCGATCTCGTGGCGACCTGCGAGCCCGTGGTAGTCGGTCGGGTCGATCGGATCGAAAGAAGCGACGGGGAAGGGGCTCAGGGCGGTCGCCGGGAACCGTGCGAAATCGACGCCATTGGTCGCGACCTCGACGAAGGCGAGCTCGCCGAAGAGCCCGAACGGGAAGTAGAAGCCGTTTTCGAAGACCGCGAGGTCGTCGCCGGGACCGTTGTGGATCGCGAGCTCGAAATAGAGCGTGGCATGGCCACCATCGCCGAGCGAAACGGCGTCGAGGCTGTTGCCAGTGGCGGGGCCGACGGCGGTTTCGGGGGCCCCGAAGCTCGCGAGGCCGCTGCCGGGCAGCGCGATGTCGAGGGGACCGCGGACCAGCTCGTCGACCGTGCCCGCCCAGGCGGTCATTTCGAGCGCGGGATGACCCGGCTCGTCGTACGGACCGGCGAGGGCGGTCCCGATCGGCAACAACAGGGAGCCCAGCAAGGCAATCGGAAGGATCAGGAAATGGACGTGCATCGAGCTTCCTCTCGGGCGCCGTCTCCGGGCGCCCCGTGACTCGACCTCATGAGGTCGAGTCCGTCGAGGACGATTGCAGCGCGGACTCTCGGAGTTCCGATCGGAACGCAAGCAGGCAGTGGGGTCAGACGGGCGGCGTCGCCGGCGTGCGGGGACCATGCAGGCATGCATGGATGGGTCCCCGCGCCAGTCGACACGCCCTTCGAGCCCTACGCCCTCTGCTCCCGAGAGTCGTAGCGCCGCTGGAGGGTCGGTCTTCTGGCTCCCGGATCATCCGATGTTGCGCGTCTTCCCAGCGCTCCTCTCTGAAATAGAGGAGGCGCCAGTGACATGATGCGCAGATCGTCCCCGGTTACAGCGACGGGCTCGCGCCGGATTCACACCGGCTTCCCGCTGGATCGGATCCCAGCTCCTTCGAGCTCTCTCACGAGAGGCCCGAAATTGCTGGTCGCCTACCCAGTCCCGCTCGATCGACTCTCGCTCGGCTCGCGTTGAATCGATCGCTCGGGATCACCCTCCACCGTCGGTGGTTTCCGGTCCAGTAGCCCACGCCCCCAGGCCCTGCAACCACTGCCGAGCCGTGCCGACCCCGCACGGGCCTGCACGGTGCGCAGGAAATTGCGGTGCCTCGAGGCCCCCCGCGATTCGGCACTCGCCGGGAATGCTCAATCGAATCGATGGTTTGCCGAAACGATCTCCGATGGCATGGCGCTTGCGATGTCCGCATTGGCGAGGCTCGAAGCGGCGCGTGCAACACGGCTCTCGCGCGGCCTCGAGTCGGCTCGAGAGCAGAGCCGGACGAATCGTCCGGCGGGGAAGTCAAGCGATGTTGGATTGCACGGTACGACCTGGACCGGCGGCGAGCGCGGCGCGAAGATCGCCGACGCGTCGCGGCCGCTCGCACGCGTCGTCGAGAGCCAGCGGCTTCACCCTGATCGAAGTCGCGATTGCCCTCGCGATCATCGGTGTCGTCACAGCCCTGACACTGCCCAATGTCTCCCGCTATCTCGAGAACGGCCGCGGACGGGCCGCTGCCCGGTCCGTGGCCGACGCCTTCAATTTCGCTCGCGCCCAGGCGATCCGAACCGGCAACAATCATGTCGTCTTCTTCGCGGCCGGTGGCGCGGGCGATGTCGCGGGCAACGCGCTCACCGCCGCCGACGGTCGCGCGGTCCCGATCCTGGTCCTGAACGACGGCCGCCCCGGCTCGGCGGATCAGAACTGCGAAATCGATGCGGGCGAGGAGATCTTCGTCTTCGACGCCCAGACCGGGGTCGGCTGGGGAAACAATTCTGCGCCGGCGTCCGAAGAGGCGCCGAACGACACGGCGGTCAGCTCGATTCCGTCCGCGGGCTCGAGCTTCTTCGAGCCCGACGGAACGACGGCGGCGACCTGGGTCCAGTTCCGACCCGATGGTGTGCCGGTCGCGATCGACAGCAGCTGCACGGCCGGCCGGCTCGGGACCGGCGGCGGAACCATTTATCTGTGGACCGACAATCGGGATTACGCCGTGACGCTGGCGCCTCTGGGAGGGGTTCGCGTGCACGTCTGGAATCCCGCGACGGGGGCCTGGACGTCATGAGCAAACGGAACTTTGGAAGAGCGCCGGGAACGGAGCGGCGTTCGGCGGGCATGACGCTCGTCGAGATCATGGTGGCCTTCGTCGTGCTGGGCTTTGGCCTGCTCGGCGTCGCGGCGCTGCAGGTCCGCGCGATCACCGAGAGCAGCGGCGGCGAGCATCTCTCGACCGCGAGCGCCCTCGCGCGAAACCGGGTCGAGGAATTGAATCGACTCGACTGGGATGCCGCGATTCTCGGCGACTCGGGCGGAGCATGGAGCGCGGACACGGTGGTCAACGATCCGATCCCGGGAAATCTCCAGACCTACGCCCGCGCCGAGCGGATCACCGACGACGAGCCGGTTCCGGCCGACACGACGATCAAGGCGATCGAGGTGCGCGTGACCTGGACCGACAGCAAGCGCCAGAACCGCTCCGTCGTGCTCGCGAGCGCGCGGCTCCGGGAGGTCGACGAATGAGCCAGTGTGTCCCGAATCGAATCGAGCCCTCCAAGCATGGGCGGGAGCAGGGCTTCACGCTTCTCGAGCTGATGATCAGCGTCTCGATCCTCTCGATCGTCGTGGTCGGAGTCTTCGAGAGCCTCACCCGTCAACACCGGACCTCCATCGTCACGGAGAGCGTCGTCGAGGTCCAGAACAACGTCCGCGCGATCGCCTCGCTGATGGAGCGGGAGATCCGCATGGGCGGCTACATGGTTCCCGACGCGGTCGCGGTCTGCGGCCTCGACGACAACGACGGACCCGACGAGCTCTTCATCTCCGAGACCGAGCCGATCGTTCCGGACGATGCGCGGGCCGGCGACATGGGCGCGCGCCTCGCGGCGGGCGCCGCCGCCTGGGCGAATCCGGCGATCAACGCGTCGAATCCCTATGGATCGACCGCGGTCGACGTGGACCTCGATCCGGCGACGGGCGATCTCGACGGGGACGGAAACCTCTTCTACGACAACGACGGGAACGGCACCAACGACGCTGATTTCCGGGTCGGCGGCGGCTTCATCCTCGCGGACATGGCCAATCCCGGACGGGGGAACCTCTGCGGCCACATCACCGCCGCGACCGCGTCGGAGCTGACGCTCGTTCCGATGGCGGGCGCCCTCGCCGCACTCGTCGCGAGCGACGCGGAGGAGGAGATCGTGATCGTGCCTGCCGCGCGCTATGCGATCGACACCACGGCGGGAACCGGGCAGCTCGAACGCAATGGCGATCTGCTCGCCCAGGGCGTCGACGACTTCCAGGTCTCCTACTTCTTCGACGTCGACGACGACGGAGTCGTCGACGCGGCGACCGCCGAGGAGCCGGGGACCAAGGACGGCAACGTCTACAGCCCGGCCAACTGGGACAACGAAGAATTGAAGGAGGTCCGCTTCTCGCTCGTCGTGCGCACGCGCGCTGCCGACCAGCAATTCGACGACGGGAACTTCGTCGTGCTCGAGAATAGGACCGCTCCGGCGGGCGCCAACGACGGATTCCGGCGACGCGTCCTGGTCGGAGCCGTCCGACCGCGCAACGTCGGCAACGCGGGGAGCATCTGATGACGAACCAACGAGCTCGGACTCTTCGACCGACCGCAGCCGTCGAGAAGCGCGAGGCCGGCATGGCCCTCATGCTCTCGATCCTGCTCCTGATCACCGTCTCGGCCCTCGCCTTGTCGACGATGCAGACCGCCGCGACCGACGGCAGCGTCGCCGGCTTCCAGAACCAGGAAACGATGGCGTTCTATGCAGCGGAGGCCGCGATCGCCGAGGCTCGCGAAGTCGTTCGCGAGATGGGCGAACGGAGCCAGGTCCCCGCGTATCCCGCGGATTTTCCGAATCAGGCGAACCCGACCCAGCTCTCGACCGCCAGCTCGTACGAGACCGGCGCGCAGCCGGTCTACTACGCCGATCCGAATCCGCCGACGCCGATCGCCTACGTCGGCGAAGGCAAGCAGTGCACCGAGGGCTGCAACATGACCCTCGGCGGCGCCAAGTACAACCACACCAAGTGGCAGATCAATGTCGTCGGCGAATCGCCTTCGGGGGATCAGAAGCGTCTCGAGGTCGTCGCGACGCGGCTGCTGGCGGTGGGGTACTGAGCTCGGCTCCGGGCCTGCTCGCGGGGCCAGACCCAAGGCTCGAGGAACGATGATGAAGGAGACGAAGATGGCTCGATTCGAACGTCGATGGATCCGACTACTGCTCGTCGGGTCGTCCCTGGCTGCGGGTGTCGCGTTCCCGGTATACGCGGGGGACGAGGAGATCTTCTCGGCCCAGGTCGCTCCGAACGTCGTCCTCATGGTCGACAATTCGGGTTCCATGAACTCGATCATGTTCCATCCGTCCTTCGACCCGGAGAATTTCGTCTCGACCTGCAATGCGCTTCCGGCCGGCGGCGCATCGGGCAACGTACCCGATGAGCTGGGCCGAATTACCCAGCGCTCCTGCAGTGCGAGTGATTGCCGCTTCCAGATCCGTCCCGGCGACGCCGGTTGGGTCGCGACCGCGGACGCGACGGACCATCCCTCGAACGGCTATGTCACGCGCCGCTACTGCGGACGCGATCGCAAGCTCTATACCGACGGCGTCAATTGGACGACCTACGGCAATCGAACCTGGTACGAACGCGACTACACCAACTGGCTCTTCAGCCTCGACACGGGCTCGAGCACGCCGGTCGGCCCGGTCGGCGCCGAGATGACGCCCACCGCCATCCTGGCCGACCTGGACGTCAACAACAACGGCCAGAACTACATCACCGGCGCCACGTTCCCGAAGTACAAGATCGCGCGCATTACGGCCGCCCGGATGATCGCTCTCGACGTGATCTACCAGACCAACAGCGACTGCCCGGCCTACGCGGGGGATTGCGGTGTCTACGAGGATCGTGTCCGCTTCGGTCTCGCGAAGTTCACGACGGGCGCCCACGGCGGCTACGTCGCGGCCCGGGTCGACGCTTACAGCAACAACCGCACGGCCCTCAACACGGCCATCACCGCCCTCGACGCGGAGACCTCGACGCCGCTCGGTGAGACGCTCTTCAAGCTCTACACGTTCTTCATGTCGCGCACGTCGACGGATCGCCCCTACGGCGTGAACGGCACGACGCGATTTCCGAATTACACGTACCGGATGACGGACGGGGTGCATACGACGACGACCGCCCAGGTCGCGCCGGATCCGGTCACGCAGGCCTGCCAGAAGCAGTTCGTCATCATGGTCACCGATGGTGAACCGACAAACGACCACTTCACGACTTCCGGCTCCGAGACCAACGGATTCGCGAACTACAACGTCCTCGTGGGCGATTTTGCTCCGGACGCCGTCGGCGATGACGACATCGGGACGGACGGTACTCCCGAGGTGGGATCCCCGCCCTGGGGCGATGCGACCGGCGCCGGCTGGATGGACGACATCGCGAAGTTCATGCAGGACCGGGACTGTCGCCTCGACCTCGCGGGCAAGCAGAACGTCGACATCTATACGGTGGGCTTCACGACGCGCGGGCCGGCAAACACGCTGCTCAACAAGACTGCCGCCAATGGCAACGGGCTCTTCTTCAAAGGCAGCCAGGCCGAGGCCTTGACCGACGCTCTGGTCGATTCTCTCCAGGACATCATCTCGAAATCGCAGGGCTTCTCGGCGGCGACCGTGCCGGCGGCGCGGACGGCGGACGGCGGCCAGCTCTACACGACGCTGTTCCAGCCCACCAGCACTCGACCCTTCTGGCCCGGCCTGCTTCGCAGCTACAAGATCACGGCTTCGGGGGAGATCCTCGATCGAACCGGCGCCTGCGCCCTCGAGAACCTGGACGATCCCGCCGTCTGCACGGGCGGTACGTTCAAATCCGAGAGCACCGCGCCGCCTTACTGGAACGCGTCGAAGGAGATGCCGGGCGCGAACGCGCGCAATCTCCAGGTCTCACTCGCAGGCTCGACGGGACAGGTCATCCAGACCTTCGACCATACGCTCGAGGAAGCCGATCTCGGCGGAGCGCTCGGCACGATCGGGCTGTATCCGCCGTCGGGGGCGGTGCCCAGCGCGGCCGAGCTCGATGAGGCGGTCGTTTCCTTCGTCGCCGGCTGCCGCTGGGGCACGGGTTTGACCTCCGGCGGCGGGGACGACTTCCAGGGCTGCATCGACCGCACGCAGGTCGTCGACGGCCTGACTCAACCGGACCGACTGGGCGATATCTTCCATTCGAATCCGATCGTGGTCGGCTCGCCGACCGCCTACATCCCCGAAATCTCTTACACGCAATTCTCGAACAATCTGGTTCATCGCGATCGCGTGATCATGGCGGGGGCCAATGACGGATTCCTGCACGGCTTCCTGGCGGGCGAGTGGGTCGGCACGCCGGCGCCGGCCCACTACGACGTGGGCACGGGCGAAGAAGTCTTCGGCTTCATGCCTTGGGGTGCCCGGTCCAAGGTCATGAATCTCGCGAAGAAGGATGCGGGTGGTCATCCGAAGACGGTCGACGGCTCGCCGGCGGTGGCCGACGTCTGGATCGACAGCGATACCAATGATTCGAACGCGAAGGACGCGGCCGAGTGGAAGACCGTGCTCGTGACGGGGCTTCGCGAGGGCGGGGAACACTATCTGGCCCTCGACGTCACGGATCCCACCGACTCGAGCTACCCGAGCTACATGTGGGAGTTTCCGACGGAGCTCGACACGGCCTGGCGGGCGCGTATCGCGCAAACGTGGTCTCAGCCGGTCATCACGCGGGTGCGACTCGAGACCGGATCGGGGGACATCGTCGAGAAGTGGGTGGCCATCATCGGCTTCGGCTACGACCCGACGAGCGATCCGAACAGCCTCGCGCTCTACAACGCGGCCAGCCTGAAGGGCCGGGGCGTCATGATGCTCGACGTCGAGACGGGCAGGCCGATTGCGGTCCGAAAATTCGGGACCGGCACGGGCGACGTCTCCGACATGCTCTATGCAATGCCCTCGAGCCCGGGTGTGCTCGACTACGACCAGGACGGTTTTGCCGATCTGATCTACATCGGCGACGTTGGAGGCAACATCTGGAAATGGGTGATTCGTTCTCCCGGAACTGCCGATCCGACGGCGGCGGAGCTCTACCAGGCCAACTGGTCGTTCCGCAAATTCTTCTCGGACGACCCGACCCGCACGGCGGGCACCCACGCACGCAGCTTCTACTACGCGCCGAGTGCCACGATCGTGAATAGCATCCTCTACCTCGGGCTCGGCACGGGCGAGCGGGCGGACCTGAACTGCTCGAGCACACTGCGGGGCTGCACTCTGCTCAATCGATTCTTCGTCCTCAAGGACCGCGATATCTGGGATCAAGGCACGCTCGCCGCGATCGACGGTCGCAGCCATCCGACGGGGGAGGTCACCGACGTCACCGCCTACGAGGACAGCTGTCCGGCAGTGCAGCCGAAGGGGTTCTCGTTCAGCGTTGCGGACGGCGAGAAGTTCGTGACGAATAGCGAGGTGTTCAACGCCTTCTTCTTCGCGTCGACCTTCAAGCCGGACCTCGCGAATGTCTGCGAGCCTTCAGGTACGTCGGTCCTCTACGGCTTCCTCGCGAAATGCGGGCAGGGATTCTTCGGCCCGCCGAGCCCGTCCAGCCCGATCGCCGGCATCGACCGTTCGATGGATCTCGGCAAGGGCATGCCGACGGACGCACGGCTCTCGATCGCGCCAGGCGACGGGGGCAATCGTTTGATCATCTCTAAGCAGGATGGCGAGCTGATCAATCTCGACAGCGGCAACGCGGACTCCGAGCACGGCACGCTGTACTGGCGAGAGGTCGATTAGTCCGCGGGGCTTCGCGGGGGCCTGAGGGCCGGGGCGACGCGTTTGCCCCGGCCGCGAGCGGAGGAGGGGGAGCGATGCGCTCACGGCGGGTTCGATTCGGGGTCGAGGGGTGGGAACGACTGGCGGCGGTATGCCTGCTGACGTGCGGCGGCCTGGCCTGCGGTCAGGATGAGAGCGCGCCCGGACGGGTGCCCTCGATGGTGGCCACGCCTTCGACCACAGAAGACGCGGGTGCGGTCGCGGGGCCGCCGATGGTCGAATCGGTGTTGCTCGAGCCGACGCGTCCGGTCGCCGGATCGCGGCTCAGGGCGAAGGCCCGGCTTCGCAACGCGCAGGGAAAGAGGGTCGCTGTCGCCTATCAATGGCAGACCGCGAGCGGCCGGGTCCTCGGCGCAGGACAGGATCTCGATACGACGGGACTCGAGCCCGGATCCCGGGTCGAGGTGATCGCGACCCCCGAGCTCGAAGACGGGACGGGCGCCCCGTTCGTCCACTCGTTCCGTTTGGCGGCCGAGGCGAGCCAGATCGCGGTCGTCGTGATCGACACACGCGAGGGCAGGAGTGTCGGCTCCGTGTTGCGGGCCCGGGTCGAGACGTCGGAAGACGAAGCGGGCTTCGACGACGTGGCGCTGGAGTGGCGTGTCGGCGGAGAGCCGGTCGGAACCGAAGAGGAGCTCGACACGACGCCCTTCCAGCCTTGGGACGTCGTCGAGCTCCGTGCGCGGCCGGCGGGAGATCTCGCGCAGGCGTCGCGTCAGAGTCGTCCGATCCTCGCCGAGCCGATCGTCCTGGAACGGGGCGCTCCGCCGGAGATCACTTCGCAGCCGGCCTCGGGGATCGAGGGCGGACAGTTTCGCTACGCCGTGCAGGCTTCGAGCGCTGCTCGAGGAGCCAAGCTTCGCTACGAGCTCGTGAAGGGCCCCGAGGGCATGACGGTCGATGCCGAGAGTGGTCTCGTCCATTGGCGCCCGAAGAGCGAGCAGCGCGGACGTTTCGAGGTCGAGGTCGCGGCGGTCGACCAGTGGGGTAGCGGGGTAGCCCAGCGTTTTGCGATCGGCGCCGACTCGGGCGCTGCCCCGGCCGCCGCTGCGCCCTGAGAACGGTTCGCGACCGGAGTCGCGGCGCGCCGGACGCGCACGAACAAGACCCGAGTCGATGACTCGGGACTAGTCCCGATCCCCCGAGCCCACAGGCTGGTCGATAGGCCCATCAGGCCTCGCGCCTTTGCGCGCGACCGGGGGCACTTCGTCGATGCATACGGACTGGGTGTGGCAGGATCTCGTATTACCGCTGTTGGCCGCGGCGCTCTTCGCGATCGGCCAGGCGGCATGGCGCGTTCGGACCACGCGGATCGGTCGAGGCTTCGTCGCGCTCGTGGGGCTCGCCGGAGGCGCTTCGTCTCTCGCGCTGATTTCGCAGGCCAGCGGCGAAACCAGCGATCTCCTGGTCCGCGTGCAGGCCGTGTCGACGGCCTGCGCAGGGGCCGCGGTCCTGCGTCTGGGATTGCTGGCGATCCGACCCTCGCGTGCCCTGTCGATCGGCCAGGAGGCCGCGATCGTCGTTCCCGCTGTCCTCGTCGGAATCTTCGGCACGCCGCTCGTCCTGGGCGTCTGGCTCGCCGCCATGGACGGTGTCTCGGCCTTTCGACTGCACCGGGTACCGAAGCGGACCTGGCAGAGCTTCGATCCGGCGCTGCGTCTCATGCGGCTGGCGATGGGGGTGACTGCGTCCGTCGCCTTCCTGGCCCTCGCGTTTTCGACGGAAGCGATGGGAGCAGTCGTTGCGCCCATCGCCCATCTCGGTCTCGCCTGCGCGCTCTACTACACCCTCCCGCGGATCGGGCTACTCGCCCAGGATCGCGTGCAGCATCGCAGCGTGATCGAGGCGATGAGCGACGGTGTGCTCGTCGTCGATCTCGACGACCGTCTGCTCGAGCTGAACCAATCGGCCCGGAGCATCCTCGGGATCGAGGGAGAGGACCTGGTGCTTGCACCGCTTGCGAGCGTGCTCGCGCATCACCCGGACCTGGTCGAGCTCTGTCGCGGCGCGATCGAGGGACATTCCCTCTACGCTCCCCGCCCCCCCGGCGGAGCGGAGGGCGGCCGGACCTACGATCTGCGCCTCTCCGCGCTCCAGGACGGATCCGGGGCGATCCAGAGTCGTGTACTGGTCCTCCGGGACATCTCGGACCGCATCGAGATCGAGGATGAGAACCGGCGCCAGACGCGCCACGTCCGCCTCGTTCACGAAGTCTCGGGGACGGTTCACGAGGCGACGACGATGGAGCACGGCATCGACGCGGCGCTCGGCCTGATCGCGCGGACGATGGAGTTCCCGATCGGTCATTTCCTGCGCTCGGTCGACACGGACGAGGGAAGCCAGCTCGTCGCTTCGGGGCTCGTCTACTGCGGGCCGATGCTCTCCCCCGAGTATGGGCGCGAGCACGCCCAAGGCTCTCCGGGCAACGACCAGGTCGAGGATCGTGCAGTCTTTGCGCGGGGCGTCCTCGAGTTCGACCCGCGTGGTCTGCACTGGTGGAAGTCACTCGGGGTCGAAATGGTGTGCACGATTCCGGTCGTGATCTCGAATCGCCTGCATGGCGTCTTCGAGTTCTTCGACGTCCCGGGGCGCGCGATTTCCGAAACCTCGAGGGATCTCCTCGAGCATCTCGGCTCGATCGTGGGGCAGGCGGTGGAGAAGCGCCTCGCGGAAGAGCGCATCCGTCGTTTTGCCTATCGTGACGATCTGACGGGGCTGCCCAATCGGCAGCATTTCCATCAGCTGTTGCGCTCCGCGGTCTCGCGGGCTCAGCGGAGCGAGCGACGGATGGCGCTCCTCTTCCTCGATCTCGACGGATTCAAGAAGGTAAACGACACCCTCGGCCACGAAATCGGCGACAAGCTGCTGGCCGAGGTCGCCTGTCGATTCTCGAAGGTCCTCCGCGTGAGCGATCATCTCGGCCGACAGAGCGAGGCCGAGAGCGCCGCGTCCTCGTCGATCTCCCGCCTGGGGGGCGACGAGTTCACCGTGCTGCTGACCGAGATCCATCAACCCATCGACGCGACCCTCGTGGCCGATCGGTTGCTCGCGACCCTCGAGGAGCCCATCCGACTCGCCGGCCAGGACATCTTCATGGGGACTTCGATCGGAATTGCCGTGTTTCCGGAAGACGGGGCCGACGCCGAGTCCCTGCTCCGGAATGCGGATGCCGCGATGTACTTCGCCAAGGGCCGCGGCCGCAATGGCTACTCGTTCTATTCGGCGGAGATGAATCGGAGTCAGTCACATCGACTCGAGATCGAGTCGCGACTTCGGATCGCGATCGAGCGCGGCCAGCTCGAGATCCACTACCAGCCCATCTACTCGGCCGAGACCGGGCTCCTGGTCGCGGCCGAGGCGCTCGTGCGGTGGCGCGAGCCGGAGTGGGGCTACGTGCCGCCCGACGACTTCATCCCGGTCGCCGAGGAGACGGGCCTGATCGTCGCGCTCGGGCAATGGGTATTCCTGCATGTCTGCGAGCAGGTTCGCCGTTGGCGCGACGAGCAGCGGGCGGTGATCCGGATCGGTGTCAACGTCTCGGGTAAGCAGATCCGGGAGCCGGGGATGGTCGAGATGGTGCGCCAGGCATTGGAGGCGACGGGTGTTTCGCCGACGCAGGTCGAGCTCGAGATCACCGAATCGACGATCATGCAGGACGACGCCCTCACGATCCAGACCCTACGCCAGCTGAAGGAGATGGGGGTCGGTCTGGCCCTCGACGATTTCGGGACCGGCTACTCGTCGCTCTCGTATCTGCGCCGTTTCACGATCGACCGTGTCAAGATCGATCGCAGCTTCGTCTCGGAGCTCCCGGGCAACGCGAGCGACGCGGCGCTCACTTCGGCGATCATCGCGATGGCCCACGGTCTCCAGCTCGACGTCGTGGCCGAGGGCGTCGAGACGGACGAGCAGGCGCGCTTCCTCGAGCTCCGCGGCTGCGACGAGCTCCAGGGCTATTTCTTCGGACGCCCGTGTCCGGCCGAGGAGTTCGTCGACCGCCTGGGCGCGCGCACGCCGGTCGTCGAAGAAGAAAAGCCGGACGAGCGGGTGGGCTGAAACCGCGCGGACGCGAAGGTATGCTGCGGAGCCGCCGATTCCCGACCCGGGCGGCGGAGTCCGCGTGGAACGATTCGAGATCGCTCGGCCCGACGACTGGCACGTCCATCTGCGCGACGGCGCGATGCTCGACCGCGTGCTCCCCTATACCGCCCGCCGTTTTCGCCGCGCCATCGTGATGCCGAATCTCGATCCGCCCGTCTTGACGACCCGTGACGCCGAGGCCTACGCGGCCCGGATTCGCGCGCGTCTTCCCGCGGATTCGGACTTCGAGCCGCTGATGACTCTCTACCTATCGCAGTCTACGACCCCGGCGGAGATCGAGCGCGCGAGTCGCTCGCGAGACGTCGCGGCGGTCAAGCTCTATCCGAAGGGTGCAACGACGAACTCGGCGCAGGGCATCGCGGCGCTCGACGCGCTCGGTCCGGTTCTCGACGCCCTCGAGCGCTACGACCTCCCGCTGCTCGTCCATGGCGAATCGACTGCGCCGGATTGCGACGTCTTCGACCGCGAGCGCGAGTTCCTCGAACGCTCCCTGATCCCGCTCGTCGAGCGACATGCCGGTCTGCGCGTCGTATTCGAGCACATCACGACGGCGGCGGCCGCCGGCTATGTCGAAGGTGCGCCGGCACGGGTCGCCGCCACGATCACGCCCCAACACCTGCTCTTGAATCGCAACGCGCTCTTCCAGGGCGGGCTGCGACCCCATCAATACTGTCTGCCTGTGCTGAAGCGCGAAGAGGACCGAAAGGCCCTCGTACGGGCCGCGACGTCGGGAAGTCCGCACTTCTTCCTCGGGACCGACAGTGCGCCGCACGGTCGGGCGAGCAAGGAGTCGGCCTGCGGCTGCGCCGGTGTGTTCAGTGCACCCATCGCGCTCGAGGCGTACGCGGAAGCGTTTGCACGCGCCGGATCCCTCGATCGGCTCGAGGGCTTCGCCAGTCATTTCGGAGCCGATTTCTACCGCCGTCCACGAAACAAAGAGCGAATCCAGCTCGAGCGGGCCGATCGGCCGGGCCCCGAAGCGGTCGGCGAGGGCCCGGACGGGCTCGTCGTCTTCTTAGCCGGCGAGCCGCTCCGCTACCGGGTGGTCGAGCCGGGCTGAGGCGAGCCGCGGTCTTTCGCGGTGCCGAGGATCCTCGTCATCTCGCGGTGATCGATGCCGGCGCTGAGGAAGACGTCGCCGTGAGCGCGGTAGCCGAGTCGCTCGTAGAACGGGATCGCAGCGACCTGGGCGTGGAGTACGACGACCGCCAGGCCCAAACGGCGCGCATGGGCTTCGATCGCGAGCATCAGGAAGCGGCCGATACCCAGCGTTCGAACATCCTGGCGCACCGCCACCCGTTCCGCCTTGGCGTGGCCTTCGACGACCCGCATGCGCGCAGCTCCGAGGGCCAGGGCTCCGGGCGCCGATTGAATCCGTGCGGAGGAGTCGATGGCCAGGAAATGACGTGCGTCGCCATCGAGGCCATCCCATTCGAGGGCTTCCGGGACCTGCTGCTCCTCGATGAAGACGGCGCGCCGAAGGGCGCGGCAGGCCTCGAGGTACAACGCATGTCTCTCGCCCACCGCGAGGCCGTCGACCTCGACCAAGTCGATCGAGACCGGCGCGCGAGAAGTCGGCGCTCCCGCCGCGGTCTTTGCGCGGGGACGGTTGCGGTCGCGAGGGCTGGAGGGGCACATGGCAAGTCGTAATGTACAGGTCGGGGCGGGGAGTTCGTCTCTACGGGGCCTGATCCTTGCTCAGGGGATCAGGCCCCGGGAGACAACTGGCTGGAAGTGCGAAGTGGTCTGGTGGAGAACCCTTCCGAAATCGCAAAAACTGAGAGTGGCTCGCTCCCAGCTCTTCCTGGAGCCCTTCTAAAGCAGGTTCCGTGCCAGCGTGACGCGAACGACGATTTCGCGTGAAATGGCGCGGGCTTGGGGCTAAACCAGCCGACGCCCGAGCTTTTGGCAGCCTTCGTTGAGTTGGAGCAATTTGCCCCATTGATGACTCGAGAGGGGCATCGCTGGCGTGTAGGTGGCTGTTTTCAAACAGCTTTAATCAATTTGAAGCTGTGCTGGCGCAGAATGCACCAGGTATGCGAAATGCACCGGGTTCCGCGCTCAGGGTCGTGGGAACGCGCCTGACCATGCGAGGCCATTGCCCTCGGCTAGCATCGCGCGCCCCCGCACCGGAAAGAGGGTCCTCGATGAGCGTTCGACAGGATGTGCCGTCGCAGGTGCTCGACCGGCTCTTCGAAGTCATCGAGCGCCGCCGGGACGAGCGGCCGCCGGGAAGCTACGTCGTGTCGCTCCTCGACGGGGGCTTGCCGGCGATCACGGACAAGATCCGGGAAGAGGCCGAGGAGGTCGTGCGAGCGGCCTGTGGCGAGAGCGACGACGCACTTGCTCGCGAGGTGGCCGACCTCGTCTTCCACGTCTTCGTGCTGCTGGCGGCCCGTGGTGTCGAGCCGGCGGCGGCCTATCAAGAGCTCGCACGACGGTTCGGCATCGGGGGCCTCGAGGAGAAAGCGGCGCGGGGCCGGAAGGAAGCGGCCGGGCCGCGAGGAGAGGTCGAGTGATTCCGGACGAGACGTTGCGCATTGCCGTGCCTTCGAAAGGGCGCCTGCGCGAGCCGTCCCTCGAGCTGCTCGAGCGGGCGGGGCTTCGCTTCCGAGTCTCAGGACGACGGCTCTTCAGCGTCTGCAGCGAAACCGGCAGTCGGATCATTTTCACGAATGCCGCCGACATCCCGGTCCTCGTCGCCGAGGGCGTCGTCGACCTCGGGATCACCGGTAGCGACCAGGTCCTCGAGAAGGACGCGCAGGTACTCGAACACCGAAAGCTCGGCTTCGGTCGCTGCCGCCTGTCGGTCGCCGTCCACAAGGACGCTCCCTATCACCGCGCCGCCGACCTCGCAGGCCGTGTCGTCGGCGCGAAGTTCGTGCGCCTCGCGCGCCGTTATTTCGAGGCGCAGGGGGTCGCGAATGTCCACGTGATTGAGATCCAGGGCGCCGTCGAGGTGATGGTCCTGCTGGGCATGGTCGACGCGATCGTCGAGATCGTCGAAACCGGAAACAGCCTGCTCGAGAACGATCTCGTCGAGCTCGATCGGGTCCTCGAGGCCGAGGCCGTCCTGATCGGGCGTACCCGTCCCCGTGATCCCTCGCTCTCGGACCAGCTCCTGCGGCGGATCGACGGCGTGCTGGCCGCCGCCCGCTACACGCTGATCGAATACAACTGTCCCGCCGCCCGGATCGCCGAGGCCTCGCGCATCACCCCGGGCTTCTCGTCGCCGACGATCGCCCACCTCCAGGACCCCGACTGGCTCGCCGTGAGGGTGCTGGTCGAGAAGGTGGAGACCCAACGGGTGATCGATGCGCTCGAGGCGATCGGTTGCGTCGCGATCCTCGAGACCGAGCTGCGCCACGCCAGACTCTGAGACAGGATCGGCCGAGTCTCCTAGGGGGTTTCCTCGATGGATCCTGAGGTCTATCACGGTCTTGGTCGGACTGTTTTACCGGGGTATTCGATTCTCCATCATGCATTTTGAAATCCCACCGAATCAGTCTCCGGATTGCATGGCATGCATCCCTACGGAGGACACCCGAGATGGCCAGGATTCTCTTGATCGATGACCGCAGGGTTTTCATCGACCGCGCGCGGGCCCTGCTGCGCGGCGACGGGCACGACCTGATCGAGGCCAGCGATGCTCTGGCTGGCCTCCACCGCGCCGCCGAAGACGCGCCGGACTGCATTGTGGTCGACCTCGACCTGATCGGACTCGACGGCCTCGAGATGTGTCGCCAGCTCGTCAGGGCGGAGTCGACGCGAGGGCTGCCGGTCGTGATCTGGGGCGAGGCGAGCGCAGCCCAGGCCGGGCCCCTGGCGTACGCGGCCGGCGCCGTCGCCTACGTCGATCGGGAGCGAACGCCGGGCGCGTTGTTGGGCAGCGTGCGGCGCGCGCTCGGGGATCGTCAGCCGGTCAGGACGACGAAGACGGTGGATCGGCCGATGCGAAGCGTCTCTAGGCCGGGATGATCGGGGCTGCCGGCGCGCTGCCCGGAGCGAACCCGCGATCACGAGCGCGCCGCCTGCGACGAGCGCCGCGGGCTTCGCGACCAGCACGAGCTTTGGCTACCCGCGCTCGCCGCGGGTAGACTCGAAGGTTCTGCGCGCACGCGCTCGAAGAGCGAGCCCGCCCCGGAGTCCCATGAGCAGCTTCTCACCGAGCATTCGTCGGCTGCGCGACCTGGTGGCGATCCCGTCCGTCAATCCGATGGGGCGCGACGACCTGCCGTCCGACATGGTGGGCGAGCAGCGGATCGCGGAGTACGTCGGAGGCGCTCTCTCCCGGATGCGACTCGACGTTTCCCTGCTCGGCAGCGCAGGTCGAACCAGCGTGATCGCCGAAGCGCGCGCCGGAGCGGGGGCCGAGACGTTGCTCGTCGCGAGCCATCTCGACACCGTGCCCGTCGACGGCATGGAGATCGATCCGTTCGATCCGGTCGTCCGCGACGGCCGCTTGCACGGGCGCGGCTCCTGCGACACGAAATCCGGTATGGCGGCCCTGCTCGAAGCCCTCGAAAGGGTGCTGTCGCGGGGCCGGCTTCGCCGCAACGTGATCGTCGTCGGCGAAGCCGACGAGGAGCACCGCAGCATCGGCGCCTTCGAGGTGCTGGCCGAGCTCGGCACACGTCGGCCCGACTGGGCGCTGGCGACCGAGCCGACCGGCCTCCGTTTGATCCACGCCCACAAGGGCGTCGTCCATGCCCGGGTCCGCGCGCGGGGCTTGGCCTGTCACAGCTCCGATCCGACGGCTGGGCGCAACGCAATCGTCCTGCTCGCGCGGGCGATCCTCTCGATCGAGGCGAGCGCTCGCGTGTTCCTCGAACGACCCCATCCCGATCTCGGTCCCGCGACGCTCTCGATCGGGATCGTTCGAGGGGGACAGGCGCCGAACATCGTGCCCGACGATGCCTGGCTCTGGGTGGACCGCCGGACCTTGCCCGGCGAGTCTCCCGAGCTCGTGCAGCGCGAGCTCGAGGACGTGCTCGCGAAGGCGGGACTCTCGGCTGAGGTCGTGATCGATTCCTGCCGCGAGGAGAAGCCGCCGCTCGGCAACGACCCCGACTCGCTCTCCGTGCGAGCGACGGCAGAGGCGCTCGACGCCCTGGGCCTTGCGGCGGACGTCGCGCCGGTCGCGTTCGGGACGGATGCCGGGGTCTTCTCGCGGGAGGGAATCTCCAGCGTCGTGATCGGCCCGGGCTCGATCGCCCTGGCGCATACGGCTCGGGAATTCGTTCCCGTCGACGAGGTCGAGACGATGGTGCGGATCTTCGAGCGGCTGTTCGAGACGAGCGGTCGCTGAGACCGGCTCGGGTCAGTGGATCGTGACCCGCACCGGGATCCAGTGGTCGATGATCGCCTCGATCCCTCCCTCGCGTTTCCATTGCTCGAGCGCCGCGTCCAGGGCCGCCTTCAGCTCGACGTCGTCGCGTCGGACGGCCCATGCGAGCTCTTCCTGGGTCAGGCGCTGGTAGAGGCCGTGGAGGTCGCGTTGCTGCGGATCGCCGGCAATCCGCCAGACCGTCGGTGCGTCGTGGACGAAGAAATCGATCCGGCCGGCTCGCAGGCTGCGCAGCCCCGCTTCGACGTCGTCGAAGCCGAAGCTCGTTGCCCGGCCGAGCTCACTGGCGACGAATTGTTCGCCCGTGGTTCCGTCGACGTAACCCACCCGAGCCCCTGAGCGGCGGATCGTCTGGATGCGGCCGAAGCGGGCGAGGTCGGCCGAGCGGATCAGCGCGAGCTGGCCCGCCTCCATGTAGGGCGCGACGAAGGCAACGCGCTCGGCGCGTTCGGGGGTGATGGACAGGCCGCTCATCACCACGTCGATGTCGCCGCGCGCCAGCGCAACGAGCAGCTCGCCTTCCGAGAGTCGCTCGAAGACGATCCGGCGGCCGAGTCGATCGCCGATGCCGCGGGCCAGATCGGCTTCGATCCCGACGATCTCGCCCTCCTGCTCGAAGATGACGGGCGGGAAGCTCGGCGCGACCCCGACGCGCAGGGTACGACCGTGCGGGCCGCCCGGCGTCGCGCAGGCGAAGCCGGAGAGCAGGACGACGAGCAGAAGCGTGCGAAGGAGCGAGCGCCGAGACGCGGGGGGCATCTCTCCGGACACGGCAGGGAACAAGGGGGAGAGCTTCGGGGAGCGGAGATCGAGCGGCTTCACGAGGACTCCCGGGCGGACGGCCAAGCTACTGCCTTGCACCAGGAAGCGCCAATTCCTACTTTGCCAAGCCGACCAAGCCGGGAGGTCACACGGGGGAGGGCGCGAGATGGGGGATGCCAAGCCGAAGTCGATCCTGCGCAGCGCCTACTGCCCGACCGATTACGTGATCGATTCCGTCGACCTGGCCTTCGATCTCGGCGAGTCCGAGACGTTCGTCGATGCCCGCCTCGAGCTGAGGCGACGGGAAGACGGGCGAGGGGGTCCGCTACCGCTGGTGCTCGACGGCGAGGACCTCGAGCTGCTCGAGATCCTGATCGACGGGCAGCCGCTCGCCGACCGCGAGTACCAGGTCGAGGACGACACGCTCTCGATCTTCGCTCCGCCGGCCCGCTTCGAGCTGCGCACGCGGGTGCGAATCCATCCCGAGACCAACACGCGTCTGTCCGGTCTCTACAAGAGCAGCGGGAACTTCTGCACCCAATGCGAGGCGATGGGCTTCCGGCGGATCACCTGGTTCCTCGACCGGCCGGACGTGATGGCGCGATTCTCCGTCACGATCGAGGCCGATCCCGCGAAATACCCCGTCCTGCTCTCGAACGGGAATCGGATCGCCGAGGAGACGCTCGCCAGCGGACGCAAGCGGGTTCGCTGGCAGGATCCGTTTCCCAAGCCGAGCTACCTCTTCGCCCTCGTCGCCGGGGATCTGCGCTGTCATGCCGGAGAGTTCGTGACGCTCTCCGGGCGCCGGGTTCGCCTCGAGATCTGGGTCGAGCCCCAAAACATCGACCGCTGCGAGCATGCCCTGCGCTCGCTCGAGCGCTCGATGCGTTGGGACGAGGAGCGCTTCGGCCGGGAGTACGACCTCGACATCTACATGATCGTCGCAGTCAACGACTTCAACATGGGCGCGATGGAGAACAAGGGCCTCAACGTCTTCAACTCGAAGTTCGTGCTCGCCAGGCCGGAGACCGCGACGGACGACGACTACGAAGGCATCGAGACCGTCATCGCCCACGAGTACTTCCACAACTGGACCGGCAATCGCGTCACCTGCCGCGACTGGTTCCAGCTGACCCTCAAGGAAGGTCTGACCGTCTACCGGGACCAGCGCTTCAGCGAGGACATGCGCTCGCAGGCCGTCGAGCGCATCGACGGCGTGAAGCAGCTGCGCGCGCGTCAGTTCTCCGAGGACGAAGGGCCGATGGCCCACCCGATCCGGCCCGAGTCCTACATCTCGATGGACAATTTCTACACGGCGACTGTCTACGAGAAGGGCGCCGAAGTGATCCGGATGATGGCCACCCTCGTCGGGGACGAGGGCTTCCGGAACGGCATGGACCGGTATTTCGAGCGCCACGACGGACAGGCGGTGACCTGCGACGATTTCAGGGCCGCGATTGCCGACGCGAACGGGCGGGATCTGGCGCAGTTCGAGCGCTGGTATCTCCAGGCCGGGACGCCGCGCCTGCGCGCCCGGGGCGAGTACGACGAAGCAGGCCGCAGCTACACGCTTTACCTCGCCCAGGACTACCCGTCGACGACTTTCGAGATCGCGGGCGCCGCAGAACGAAAACCCCTCCATCTTCCGGTCGCCGTTGGGCTGCTGGGCACGGATGGGCGCGCGCTGCCTTTGAGGCTCGCGGGAGACGCCGTCGAGAACGTGCCGCGGGACGGACGCGCGACGGGAAAGGACGCGCAGGCGTCGCGGCGGGCTCCGACGACCCGTGTGCTCGAGCTGCGAGATTCGGAGGCCGCGTTCGTCTTCGAAGGAGTCGACGAGCGGCCCGTCGCGTCGGTCCTGCGCGGTTTCTCCGCGCCCGTTCGGCTCGAGATGGAGCGCAGCCCCGACGAGCTCGCCTTCTTGATGGCCCATGACGACGATGCCTTCAATCGCTGGGACGCGGGCGAGAAGCTCGCCCTCTCGCTGCTCGTGTCGGCGGCGTCGGCCCCGGCCGGATTCGAGCTCGGTCCCGGTGTCGCGCGTTATGTCGAGGCGTGGTCCGGGGTCCTCGGCGACGAAACTCTCGACGGCTCCTTGCGCGCTCTTGCGATCACGCTGCCCGCGGAAAAGGTGATCGCCCAGGAAGTGCCGGTCATCGATCCGGATGCGATCCACGACGTTCGCAATCGCCTCGGCCAATGGCTCGCGCGAGCCCATGCCGAGAAGCTCTGGTCGCTCTACGCGGCGCTCGCTCCGAACGGGCCCTATCGCCACGAAAGAGAGCAGATCGACCGGCGTCGGCTCCGCCACAGCGTGCTTCGCTTCCTCGCCTGGACGCCGAGCGAGAAGGCGATCGCGGCGGCCTTCGCGCAGTACATGTCGGCGGACAACATGTCGGACGCGCAGGGTGCTCTCTTCGTGCTCGCCGACCACGACGACCCGCGCCGGGAAGAAGCGTTCTCGCATTTCCACGCGCGTTGGCGGAGCGATCCGCTCGTTCTCGACAAGTGGTTCACGATCCAGGCGACCTCGACGCGCAGCGACGCCCTCGAGCGGGTCCGCGCCTTGGCTCGCCACGAGGATTTCAATCTGGGAAATCCGAATCGCGTGCGTGCGCTCGTCGGCGCGTTCTCGGCCGGGAATGCGGTGCGCTTTCATGAATCCGGTGGCGGGGGGTACGCGTTCCTCGCGGACGCGGTGCTCGAGCTCGACGGCAGGAATCCCCAGCTCGCCTCGCGTCTCGTCTCGGCCTTCAACGACTGGCGGCGCTACGACGACGTGCGCCAGCGTGCGATGCAAGGCGCGCTCGAGCGGATCGCAGCCCGCCCGGCGCTGTCGAAGGACGTCTATGAAATCGTGAGTCGGGCGTTGTCGCGTTAGTCCGCCCGTTGGAGATGAAGGAAATCCGATGAAGGGACTCAATCCGGGACAACCGATCCTGATGGCGAAGGATCTGGGGCGACGCTTCGGCGACCGCACGATCCTTTCCGGGGCCTCGTTCAGCCTCGCCCCCGGCGATCGAGTCGGCGTGCTGGGGGTCAACGGCGTCGGGAAGTCGACGATGATGCGCATCATCGCGCGCCGGGACCGCGAGTACGACGGCCAGCTCGTGATCGCGAAGGGGGCGACCGTCGGTTACGTCTCGCAGGAGCCCGAGCTCGATTTCGACAAGACGGTCCGCGACAACGTCGAAGAGGCCGTGGGCGAAATCCGGGCCCTGCTCTCCCGCTACGACCAGATCCTGAAGGCCTGGGAAGATCCCGAGATCACGGCCGACGAGGACAAGACCAACGCGCTGCTCGAAGAGCAGGGCGAGGTCCAGGAAGCTCTCGAGCACCGCGATGCCATGGATCCGGCGGCGCTCGACGCCCGGATCGGGGCGGCGATGGACGCGCTCCGCCTGCCGCCCGGCGAGCGCATCGTGCGCACGCTCTCGGGCGGCGAGCGCCGGCGCGTATCTCTCTGCAAAGAGCTCCTTGCCCATCCGGACATCCTGATCCTCGACGAGCCGACGAACCACCTCGACGCCGACACGGTGGCCTGGCTCGAGACGTTCCTGGCGAGCTACTCGGGGACCTACGTGCTCGTGACCCACGACCGCTATTTCCTCGATCGCGTCGCCACGCGCATGCTGGAAGTGACCCAGGGTGCGGTGCGAGCCTACGAGGGCAACTACTCCGACTTTCTCGCTGCGAAGGAGAAGCAGCAGGACGTGCAGGATCGGACCGACGCGAATCTCCTGAAGGCGGTCGCGCGCGAGCTAGAGTGGATCCGCTCCACGCCCCAGGCCCGCCGCACGAAATCGAAGGCGCGCATCACCGCCTACGAAGACCTGATCGAGAAGGCGAGCAAGATCCAGCCCTCCGAGGAGCTCGAGCTGCGGATTCCCTTCGGTCCGCGATTCGGAAGCAAGGTCGTGGCGATGCGGGGTGTGAACAAGGCGTACGGCGACAACCAGCTGCTGCGCGACTTCGATTTCGACATGCCCCCCGGAGCGATCGTCGGCGTCACGGGCGCGAACGGCCTGGGAAAGACGACCTTCGTGAACATGATCGTCGGCCGCGAGCAGCCGGATTCCGGCTCCATCGAGATCGGCGAGACCACCCGTTTCTGTTATGTCGACCAGACGCGCCAGTCCCTGCGCGACGACCTGACGGTCTACGAGGAGGTCGCGGACGGATCGGACATGATCCTCTACGGGGAGAAGACGCTCTCCGTGCGTCACTACCTGGCTCGATTCCTCTTCAGCGGCTCGATCCAGCAGACGCCCGTCGGCCGCCTCTCGGGCGGCGAACGAAATCGCCTTCAGCTCGCGAAATTTCTGCGCCATCCGTCGAACTTCATCATCCTCGACGAGCCGACCAACGACCTCGACCTGATGACGCTGCGGGTGCTCGAGGAGTCGCTGACGGCCTTCCCGGGCTGCGCCATCGTGATCACCCACGACCGCTACTTCCTCGATCGGGTGGCGACCCACATCCTCGCCTTCGAGGGCGACGCCGTCGTCGAGTTCGTACCCGGCGCCTGGGACGCCTACACCGAATACCGCGAAAAGAAGCTGGCCGAGACCGGGGGTACCCGGTCGCAGAAGTTCAAGCACCGGAAGATCGGCCGGGTCTGATCGGATTCCGGCTTGACAACCCCGGGCCGCGCGCCGACCTCCCCGCCACTCGGCGCGGTGCGATCGAGAGCGAGGTGGGGTCATGCGATTCGACAAGTTGACGATCAAGGGGCAGGAGGCGCTCCAGGAGGCGCAATCCCAGTGCAGCGCCCGGGGCCACCAGAATCTCGAGGCGGCCCACCTGCTCTTCGCCTTGCTCGGGCAGCCCGAGGGCAGCACGGTCCCGATGCTCCAGAAAGTCGGTGTGCCTCTCGATGCGCTCCGCGGGGAGGTCGAAAAGGTCCTGAAGCAGATCCCCAAGGTGACGGGCGGGGCCCAGCCGCAGATCAGCGGCGGCCTGAACCGCATCTTCCAGGCCGCCTTCCAGGAAGCGGAGGGGATGAAGGACGAGTACGTCTCGACCGAACACTTGCTGCTCGCGATGGCGAAGGACCAGACCGACGCGGTCGGTCGCATCCTGCGCGGTGCGGGCGCGACGGCCGAGGGGCTGCTCCAGGCTCTCTCGACGATTCGCGGCCAGTCCCGCATCACCGACCAGGACCCCGAGTCGAAGTACCAGGCCCTCGAGAAATTCGGGACCGACCTGACCGAGCGAGCCCGCATGGGGAAGCTCGATCCGGTGATCGGACGCGACGAGGAGATTCGACGCGTCATCCAGGTCCTGTCTCGTAGGAGCAAGAACAATCCCGTACTGATCGGTGAGCCCGGCGTCGGCAAGACGGCGATCGCCGAGGGTCTCGCCCAGCGCGTGATCGCAGGCGACGTCCCGGAGACCCTGAAGAACCGACGTGTCATCTCCCTCGACATCGGATCGCTGATCGCAGGCGCGAAGTACCGCGGCGAATTCGAAGATCGCCTGAAGTCCGTGCTGCGCGAGGTCTCCGAGGCGAACGGGCAGATCATCCTCTTCATCGACGAGCTGCATACCATCGTCGGCGCGGGCGCTGCCGAAGGCGCGGCCGATGCGGCGAACATGTTGAAGCCGGCGCTCGCCCGTGGCGAGCTGCGTTGTGTCGGGGCGACGACCCTCGACGAGTACCGCAAGCACGTCGAGGGCGACGCGGCCCTCGCGCGCCGCTTCCAGCCGGTTTTCGTCGGTGAGCCGTCGGTCGAGGACACGATCTCGATCCTGCGCGGGCTAAAGGAGCGCTACGAGGTCCATCACGGCGTCCGCATCCTGGACTCGGCGCTGGTCGCCGCGGCGACCCTTTCCCATCGTTACATCACCGACCGCTTCCTTCCCGACAAGGCGATCGATCTCGTCGACGAGGCCGCTTCGCGTGTGCGCGTGCAGATCGACTCGATGCCCGAGGAACTCGACCAGCTCGAGCGCAAGCGGACCCAGCTCGAGATCGAGCGCGAGGCGCTGAAAAAGGAGACGGATTCCGCGAGTCGCGAGCGGCTCGCCGCCGTCGAGCGGGAGATCGCCGATCTGCGGTCGTCGTCGGATGGCATGAAGGTCAAGTGGGAGGCCGAGAAGGCCCTCATCGCGGACGTCCGGTCGGCGAAGGAGCAGCGCGAGACCCTGACGGCCGAGTTCCAACGGGCCGAGCGCTCTGGCGATCTCGAACGAGCCGCGGAGCTTCGCTACGGCCGGCTCGTCGAGCTCGAGAAGCATCTCGTCGAGAAGCAGCAGCAGCTGTCGACGCTCCAGGTCGAGGGCAGCATGCTCTCCGAGGAGGTCACGAGCGAGGAGATCGCGGAGATCGTCTCGAAGTGGACCGGCGTGCCGGTCACCAAGATGCTCGAAGGCGAGCAGGCGAAGCTTCTCTCGATGGAGGAGCGCCTCGGCGAGCGTGTCGTCGGCCAGCCCGAGGCTCTCCAGGCGGTTTCGAATGCGGTGCGCCGGGCGCGAGCCGGGCTCCAGGATCCCGCGCGACCGATCGGCTCGTTCATCTTCCTCGGCCCGACGGGGGTCGGCAAGACCGAGACCGCCCGCGCGCTTGCCGGCTTCCTGTTCGACGACGAGCAGGCGATGGTGCGCGTCGACATGAGCGAATTCATGGAGAAGCACTCGGTCTCGCGGCTGGTCGGCGCGCCCCCCGGCTACGTCGGCTACGACCAGGGCGGCACCCTGACCGAAGCCGTTCGTCGCCGGCCCTACAGCGTCGTGCTCTTCGACGAGATCGAAAAAGCCCATCCCGACGTCTTCAACATCTTCCTCCAGATCCTCGACGATGGTCGCCTCACGGACGGTCAGGGCCGGACCGTCGACTTCAAGAACACGGTCCTCATCATGACGTCGAACATCGGCAGCCAGCACATCGTCGAGCTGTCGGCGAGCCAGGAAAAGGAGATGCGCGACCGGGTCACGGCCGCGCTGCGATCGCATTTCAAGCCCGAGTTCCTGAACCGCGTCGACGACGTCGTGATCTTCCACGCCCTCGGGCGGGACCAGATCGGTCGCATCCTCGAGATCCAGCTCGGACTCCTGCGCAAGCGGCTCGCCGACCGGCGGCTCTCTCTCGAGCTCTCGCCTGCGGCCCTCGACTTCCTCGCCCAGCGCGGGTACGACCCGCAGTACGGCGCGCGTCCGCTGAAGCGCCTGCTCCAGCGGGAGGTCCAGGATCCGCTCGCGATGCGGATCCTGCAGGGCGAGTTCTCCGAGGGCAAGACGGTCCACGGCGACCTCGCCGCGGACGGGGAGTCGCTCGTTTTCCGCTGAGAATCAGCGGGGATTGGACTCGGGGGCGCGGGGCAGGGTGAACGTGAAGCGTGAGCCCCGGCCGAGTTGGCTCTCGACCCGGATCGTGCCGCCCATCGCCTGGACGAGATGGCGAACGATCGAGAGCCCGAGGCCCGTCGACCCGATGGCCCGGGAGCGCGACGCGTCGACGCGGTAGAAGCGTTCGAAGATCCGGTCGAGGGCGTCCTCGGGAATCCCGATGCCCGTGTCCTCGACGGCGATCTCGATCATCTCGCCGCGGGCTTCGATCGCGATCGTGATCGAACCGCCTTCGTCGCTGTAGCGGATCGCGTTCGTCAGGAGATTCTCGAGCACCTGCTCGAGGGCTTTACGATCGGCCCAGGCCGTCGGCGCAGCCGTGCACCGCACCCGCGCTTCGAGCTTCGCATGGGCGAGTCGCGGCCCGGCGTCGGCGACGAGGGTCTGGGCGATCTTCACGACGTCGACGCGCGAGGGATCGGGGGCGCCGCCGCCACTCTCGATCCGCGAGAGGTCCATCAGGTCGTCGATCAGATCGCGCATGCGCCCCGCGTTGCGCTGGATCACGGCGAGATGGGCCCCGACCTCGGCCGGCGTCATGGGGCCCGAGGCGAGGTTCTCGACATAACCCTGGATCGAGGTGAGCGGCGTGCGCAGCTCATGCGACGCGTTCGCGATGAAATCGCGTCGCACCCGGTCGACCCGGCGGATCTCGGTCACGTCGTGAAAGACGGCGAGGGTGCCTACGCGGGGGCCCGAGCTGGGAAAGCGGGCCGCTCGGCCCCAGAGCGTGCGGCTGACGTGGCCGCGAATCTCGATGTCGTCGAAGACCGGCGCCGCACTCTCTCGCGCGCGAACGAGCAGGTCGTCGACGGCAGGCAGCCGGATCAGCTCGACGACCGGCCTGTCCGCGACCTCGCCCCAGACCGAGAAGAGCTCGCGAAATGCGGTATTGACCAGCACGATGCGCTCGCTCGAATCGAGCACGAGCACCCCCTCGATCATCTCTCCCATCACGGCTTCGAGCTGCTGCACGTTGCGCCGGATCGCGGCGAGCTCGCGCTGCAGCTGGTCGGCCATGCGGTTCACCGCGCTGGCGACCGCGTCCCGTTCGTCGTGGAGGTTCAACAGCAGACGCGCATCGGCGTCCCCGAGAGCGATGCGGCGCGCAATCTCGGCGACCGCCTCGAGAGGCTCGACGGCCATGCGCGCGATCCGCCGACTCACGAGATGCGCGATCGCGCCGCCGACTACGAGGGCGATGACGAGGCGCGGGGCGTCGATGCTTCCCGACGGCGTCGCCAGCAGGGCCAGCAGCAGTCCCGCCGCGCTCGAGCAGGCGACCAGCGCGAAGACCTTGAATTGGATTCGGCTCACCGCGCTCCGGGCTCTCCACCGCGGATGGCGGCGTCACTCCCGGAAGCGGTAGCCGACGCCGCGCACCGTGTCGATCAAGTCGCCGGCCGAGCCGAGCTTTTCGCGCAGGCGTTTCATGTGGGTGTCGACGGTCCGGAGCGTCACCGCGATGCCCTCGCCCCAGACCTCTTCGAGCAGGCGCTCTCGTGTCAGGACGCGGCCCGGCCGCTTCATCAGCGTCGCGAGCAGCAGGAATTCCTTCGCGGTGAGCGTGACCTCGTCGTCGCCGAAGACGCAGCGATGGCGCGAGAGGTCGAGGGCGAGGCCGTGGTGTTGGAGATTCTCCGAGCTGGTCTCCGACTCGATCCCGCGGCGCAGGATCGCCTTGACGCGCAGACCGAGCTCCCGCGGCGAGAACGGTTTCGTCACGTAGTCGTCGGCGCCGAGCTCGAAGCCGACGATCCGGTCGACCTCGTCGCCGCGAGCCGTCAGCATGATCACCGGCACGTCGGCGAGCTCGGGGGTCGTCCGGATCGAGCGGCAGACGTCCGTCCCCGGTCGGTCCGGCAGCATCAGATCGAGCACGACGAGATCGGGTCGCCCGCGCCGCAGACAGGCGAGGGCCTCCTCGCCGGTCGCTGCGGTCTCGACGTCGTAGCCCTCGCGAACGAGCGACAGGCGCGTCAGCTCGAGGATGTCGGGCTCGTCGTCGACGACCAGGATTCGCTTTGCCATGGACGGTTCGGTTCTCCCCGGGCGTCTCGCGATCGGCCGGCTCGGCCTAGCGCGAGAGCTTCTCCCGGTGCTTGAGGTTCTTCGACTCGGCGGCGAGCACGACGTGCTCCGCGATGTTGGTAGCGTGATCCCCCACGCGCTCGAGGTTGCGGGCGATGAACATCAGATCGATCTGCTGGCTCGAGGTCGTAGGGTCCGATTGGATCCTCGCGATCGCCCCGCGGACGACTTCGGACTCGATCGAATCGATCTCGTTGTCGGCGGCGAGCACCGAACGCGCCCGCGCGACATCGAGGTCGGCGAAGGCACCGAGGGACTCCGAGAGCGCCCGCTGGCAAGCCTCGGCGAGGGTCTTCAGCTCGGCGGGAGCCGCCACCGGCTCGCGTTCACACAGCCGCCGCGCACAGCCCGCGATGTTGCGCGCGAGATCTCCGACCCGCTCGAGATCGGTCGCCATCGTGTTGATCGCGATCACCTGCCGGAGGTCGATCGCGACCGGCGCCCGCAGTGCCAGCACGTTCAAGACCGCCTCGTCGATCTCGACGTCGATGCGGTCGATCTCGAGGTCGTCGGCCATGACCGAGGCGGCCAGCGTCGCATCCCGTCGCCAGGTCGATCGCAGGGCTTTTTCGAGGATCTCCTCTGCGAGGCCTCCCATCCGCAGGGCCAGCTGCCGGAGGTGGTCTACATCGCGTCCGGTCTTCATCTGGGTCGTCGACGGCATCGCTGTGTTTTCTCGCAATCTTGGCGGTTTTCGCGGCCTCGTTGCCGGCAGATGCATCGCGATCACCCTCGGCCGAGAGAATTAGTCCGCGGGCATGACGATCTCGTGGCACACGGGTGGCAAGCGGGTGAATCCGGCCGCAGCCGGGTCTTGAGGGGGGACGGTCAGGCTACCACGCGATTTCAGGTCGTCACCGAAACGTCATGATTCCTTCACGATGAAGTCATCGCGACGTTCCGGGTTCCGAGCGACCCTCGAAGTGAGTCGGGTGGACCGACGGCGGATTCCGGGCTTTGGGGGGCAGCGCGTGATCGGTTGGCTCTGGCTCGGGTTGCCGCTCCTGGCTGCCTTTGCGTTCTGGTCGGGCCGCAACCGAGCCCTGGCGCTGACCGACTCCGATCGAGTTGAAATCCACTCGCTTCCGGCTCATTACGGTCAACTGGTGCTCGTCTGGGCGGCCCTTCCCCCGCTCCTGATCCTGCTCGTCTGGGCCGCGATCGGGGGCAGCCTCGTGGATGGCTGGTCGACCGCGACGGTCGAGGCGAGCGGGCTCCTCGGGGCGGACCAGACTGCGGCCCTCGTCATCGCCGACGTCCACTCCGGGATGTCGCTCTTCGACGGTGAAGATGCGAGCCCCGCCCACGGTGTCGCGAGAGCGGCGATCGAGCGGGCGCGTGGACTCTTCGGCGCGGGGCTCGCGGTGCTCGTGGCCGTCGCGGGCGCGCTCGGACTGTCGTTCGCCCGACGACGGATCACGCCGCACCTGCGCGCCCGCAATCAGGTCGAGAAGATTCTCGGCCTGGCGCTGATGGCGTGCTCCATCGTCGCGATCCTGACGACGATCGGGATCGTGCTGTCGCTCTTCTTCGAGGCGATCCGGTTCTTCCGGCTGGTGAGCCCCCTCGATTTCTTCTTCGGCACCGAGTGGAGTCCGCAGACGGCGCTGCGCGCGGATCAGGTCGGCTCCTCCGGCAGCTTCGGGGCCGTTCCGGTCTTCGCGGGGACGCTCCTCATCACGGCGATCGCCATGTCGATCTCGATTCCCGTCGGGCTGATGTCGGCCATCTACCTGGCGTTCTACGCGAGCGAGAGGATGCGGACCTGGGTCAAGCCCGTGCTCGAGATCATCGCGGGAATCCCGACCGTCGTCTGGGGATCCTTCGCCGCCCTGACCCTCGGCCCGCTGATCCGCGGCTTTGGCGAATCGGTCGGCCTCGATGTCGCCAGCGAGAGCGCGCTCGCGGCCGGCATCGCGATGGGCGTCATGATCATCCCCTTCGTCTCGTCGCTCTCGGACGATGCGCTCAACGCCGTGCCGAGGTCGCTCCGCGAGGGGTCGCTCGCGATGGGGGCGACGGATTCGGAGACGATCCGCCGCGTGATCCTGCCGGCGGCGCTTCCGGGAATCGTCGGGGCATTCCTGCTCGCGATCTCGCGGGCCGTCGGCGAGACGATGATCGTGGTGATGGCGGCGGGGCTGGCGGCCAATCTCACGGCGAATCCGTTCGCCGCGGTGACGACGGTGACGGTCCAGATCGTGACGCTCCTCGTCGGGGACCAGGAGTTCGATTCCGCGAAGACCCTCGCGGCCTTCGCCCTGGGCCTGACTCTCTTCTTCGCCACGCTGGCCCTCAACCTCGTGGCTCTCGCCGTCGTGCGCCGCTACCGGGAGCAGTATGAGTGAGTCCAGCGACAGTGGGAGCGCGTCGCCGGAGGCGTACGAGGCCGAGGCCGCGGACCGGAGGCTGCGGCGGCGTTATACCGTGGAGCGCGTCTTCCGTGCGGCGGGCCTGCTCGCGATCGCCTTCGCCCTCTCGTCGCTGTTCGCGCTGCTCGGATCGATCCTCTACGAATCGGGCGCGGCCTTCACCGAGTACTCCGTCCGCCTCGATCTCGACCTCGATGCCGCGGATCTCGACCCCTTCGGCGACCGGTCGCCCGAGAGCCTCGCGAGTGGAAACGCTTCGGCGGTGCTCCGCCGTGGCCTGGCGGGCGAGCTCCCGGACGTGACGGATCGCTCCGAGAAGCGCGCGCTGGCCGAGCTGCTTTCGGTCGGCGCCCAGTACGATCTGCTCGATTTCGTCGAGGCGCATCCCGACGCTCTCGGATCCCGACTGGAATTCCGCGCGCTGCTCTCCGACGAGGTCGATCTCGAGCTCCGGAGTTCACGCGCAAGCGAGGTCGCCGAGATGGACCGAAAGCTCTCGGACGCCCAGCTCGCCTGGATCGCGCTGCTCGACGAGCGTGGCCGAATCGAGAAGCACTGGAACCTTCGCTTCCTTGCGAGCGGCGACAGCCGGGATCCAGAGCTGGCGGGCGTCCAGGGTGCCATTCGAGGCTCCTTCCTGACCCTTCTGGTGACGCTGTTGCTCAGCTTTCCGGTCGGAGTCGCCGCGGCGATCTACCTCGAGGAGTTTGCGCCGAGGAATCGACTAACGGACCTGATCGAGGTCAACATCAACAATCTGGCCGCGGTGCCGTCGATCGTGTTCGGGCTGCTCGGGCTGGCGGTCTTCTTGAACCTGTTCGGCCTCCCTCGATCCGCGCCGCTCGTCGGCGGGATGGTGCTCGGGCTGATGACGCTTCCGACGGTGATCATCGCGGCGCGGGCGGCGCTCTCGGCGGTTCCGCCGTCGATCCGCGAGGCGGCGCTCGGGGTGGGGGCGTCGCCGACCCAGGCCGTCCTGCACCACATCGTCCCCGTGGCATTGCCGGGGATCCTGACCGGCACGATCATCGGGATGGCTCGGGCGCTCGGGGAGACTGCCCCGCTCCTGATGATCGGGATGGTGGCCTTCATCGTCGATCTGCCGGCCGGACCGAGGGATCCATCGACGGTCCTCCCGGTGCAGATCTACCTCTGGGCGGAGGCGCCCGAACGGGCCTTCGCGTCGCGTACGGCGGCGGCGATCCTGGTTTTGCTCGGGTTCCTGGTGACGATGAATTCGTTCGCAGTCTGGGTGCGTAGGCGGTTCGAGTCGAGGGTCTGAGCGCGCAGGGGACGACGCGCCGAAGGGTGCAGAGGGTTGGTGACGTGGCGGAGACCGAGGATCGACGGATGAAGGTCAAGATGCAGACGCGAGCGCTCGACGTGTTCTACGGCGAGAAGCAGGCGCTGCAGAGCGTCGACCTCGAGATCCACGCGAATCAGGTGACTGCGCTGATCGGGCCCTCGGGCTGCGGCAAGTCGACCTATCTGCGCTGCCTCAACCGAATGAACGACGTCGTGCCGGGTTGCCGCGTATCGGGGGATGTCACGCTCGACGGGCGGGACATCTACGACCCGAAGCTCGACGTGGTCAAGCTGCGGGCGCGGGTGGGCATGGTCTTCCAGAAGCCGAATCCGTTTCCGAAATCGATCTACGAGAACGTCGCCTACGGCCCGAGAATCCACGGCATCGCCCGGACCAAGAACGATCTCGACGAGCTCGTTCGCCACAGTCTGCGCAAGGCCGGACTGCTCGAAGAGGTCGAGAGCCGCCTCGACGAGTCGGGTACGAGTCTCTCGGGGGGGCAGCAGCAGCGGCTCTGCATCGCCCGCGCGATCGCGGTCTCACCGGAGGTCATCCTGATGGACGAGCCGTGCTCGGCCCTGGATCCGATCGCGACGGCCCGCGTCGAGGAGCTGATCGACGAGCTGCGCGAGCAGTTCACGATCGTGATCGTGACCCACTCGATGCAGCAGGCCGCGCGCGTCTCCCAGCGCACTGCCTTCTTCCACCTCGGGTCCCTCGTCGAGTTCGGCGAGACCGGCAAGATCTTCACCAATCCCGCGGAAAAGCAGACCCAGGACTACATCACGGGTCGCTTCGGCTGAGCCCGCGCCGGCCTTCTGCACAGCGAGCGGCAGGGAGAGCGAAGGAAGGAGCGGCGGCGGGACCGATCCCGCTGACCTACATTGAACTCGTGGGCGGGCGCGAGGCTCCCGGCCCGCCGGTTCGGAGGTGTGAATGGGTTCGGTCGAGGTGATCCCGATCTCGTTTCCCGGGGACACCCTCCGATTCATGAAGCCCTGGTTCGAGATCTACGCGAATGACCCGCACTGGGTCCCGCCGTTCATCCTCGAGCGCAAGCGGTTCTTCGATCCCCGTCGCAATCCCTACTTCGAGGTCGCGGACGTCCAATGCTTCGTCGCGCGGCGCGACGGCCGGGACGTCGGCACGATCGCCGCGGTGGTCGACCATGCCTTCCAGGAGCACGAGCGGGGAGCGGGCTTCTTCGGATTCTACGAGTTCCTCGACGATTTCGAGGTCGCGGCCGCCCTGCTCGGAGCCGCTCGCGAATGGCACGCGGACCGGCGCATGACCCGGATTCTCGGGCCATTCAATTTCAATACGAATCACGATTTCGGTCTGCTCGTCGATGGATTCGATACGGACCCGAGCATCGCGAATCCGCACAACCCGGCCTATTACCCGCCGATCTACGAGAAGCTCGGCCTGCGTCCCGTCAAGGACTGGTTCGCCTACCGCGTCGACGTCGCGATGCCCGGGATCGACAAGATCCAACGCGTCGCCGACCGGACGCTGGGTCGCCATCCCGAGATCCGGATCCGAACCCTCGACATGAGACGGTTCGACGACGAGGTCACGAGCCTGCGGGCGATCTACATCGACGCCTGGAAGCAGAACTGGGGCCACGTCGAGGTCGGGGAGGCGGAGTTCCGTTTCATCGCCGACGGCTTCCGACAGATCATCGATCCCGATCTGTGTCTGGTCGCCGAGGTCGACGGCCGTCCGATCGCGATCTCGGTCACCTTGCCCGACCTGAATCCCGTCGTGAAGCAGATGAAGGGCCGCCTCTGGCCGTTCGGCTGGTACTACTTTTTGACCCGCGCCCGGCGAACCGAGCGTGTGCGCGTGTTCATGCTCGGTGTCGCCAGCGACTATCAATCGCTCCCGATCGGTGCCGTGCTCTACGCGCGCACGGCCCTGATCGCCGCGAAAAAGGGATACCGCGAGGGTGAGGCTTCCCTGATCCTCGAGGACAACCATCGCATGCGCGGTGCCCTCGAAAAGCTCGGCGCCACGATCGTGAAGACGTATCGAAACTACGAGATCGCCGTCCAATCGTCCGATCGGCCGACCGGCTCGGATTCCGACTTGACGTACTTCGCCTCGGAACCGATCGACGGACCGAGAGACCACTGATTTCAAACCGGCAAGGAGCGCACTTCATGGACATTCAATGGCACGTCGTGGCCGACCTCGATTCCTCCCGTCGCGAAGCTGCGGAATCCCGCATCCAGAAGCTCGGGCAGGGGCAGAAGGATCTCATCCACGTCGTGATCCACGTCGAGGGGAGCAAGCATCATCAGCACGGCGCCGCCGAGGCGAAGATCCGTTGCCAGGCGCGGGGGCGCGAGCTGATCGCCCACGAACGCGATGCCGAGCCCGCGATCGCGCTGAGCCGCGCTCTCGACGTCTTCGAGCGGGAGGTGCGCGCGATGCGCGCGAAGCGACGGGACCACCGGGGAGGGGCTCGACCGCTGGCGACCGAGGCCATCGAAGAGGACGAGGGATTCGGGGCGGCGGAAATCGCGGATTGAGCGAGGCGCCACAGCGTGGAGCGGCCCCGCGCGATGGACCCAGCGAACCGCGAGCGTGCCCGCGTCGTCGGATGCGGTACAAACTGGGTGAAGCGTGGGGGCGCGCTCGTGATCTCGGCGACAGAGCCGCGGCGCGTGCCGAAGGCAGTCGATCGTCGATCGACCGCCAGTGAGAGGGAGTATGGCGAATCCGCCGGATCAGGATCACGACCCGCAAGAGACGCGGGAGTGGATGGAAGCTCTCGACTCGGTCTTCGAGCGGGAAGGCATCGAGCGGGCCCATTACCTCGTCGGCCGCCTCGTCCGACGGGCGCGCCGAAAGGGCGCCCATCTCCCGTACCGCGCGACGACGGCGTATATCAATACGATCCCCGAGGCTTTCCAGAAGACCTCACCTGGGGACGCGGTCCTCGAAGAGCGGATTCGATCGTTCATCCGCTGGAACGCGATGGCGATGGTTGTCCAGGCCAACCGCCAGGATCCGGCGCTCGGGGGCCACATCTCGAGCTTTGCCTCGGCGGCGACGCTCTACGACATCGGCTTCAACCATTTTTTTCACGCGCCGAGCGAGACTCACGGCGGCGATCTCCTCTACATCCAGGGCCATTCGGCGCCGGGTATCTATGCGCGCGCGTTTCTCGAGGGCCGCCTCAGCGAGAACCAGCTCAACAACTTTCGTCAGGAGGTCGAGGCGGGTGGGCTCTCCTCGTATCCCCACCCGCGACTGATGCCCGATTTCTGGCAGTTCCCGACCGTCTCGATGGGGCTCGGTCCCCTGATGGCGATCTACCAGGCGCGCTTCATGCGTTACCTGCGCGACCGCGGCATCGTCGACACGACAGGTCGGAAGGTCTGGGCCTTCGTAGGCGATGGTGAGACGGACGAGCCGGAAAGTCTCGGCGCCCTCTCGCTCGCCGGCCGCGAGGGGCTCGACAACCTGGTCTTCGTCGTCAACTGCAACCTCCAGCGCCTCGATGGACCGGTGCGCGGCAATGGAAAGATCATCCAGGAGCTCGAGGCGAATTTTCGCGGCAACGGCTGGAACGTGATCAAGGTCATCTGGGGCGGGCGCTGGGATCCGCTGCTCGCGAAGGACAAGGACGGCATCCTGCGAAGGCGCATGGAGGAGGCCGTCGACGGGGAGTACCAGGCCTATCAGGTCCGAGGTGGCGCGTATACGCGCGAGCACTTCTTCGGAAAATACCCGGAGCTCTCCGAGATGGTCGCCACGATGAGCGACGAGGACATCTGGCGCCTGAATCGAGGCGGCCACGACCCGTACAAGGTCTACGCCGCGTACGCGGCGGCGATGGAGCACGAGGGTCAGCCGACGGTCATTCTCGCCAAGACCGTGAAGGGTTATGGCACGGGGGAGGCCGGCGAGGGCCAGAACGTCACGCACCAGATGCACGACATGGCCGAGTCGGCCCTGCGCGCGTTCCGCGATCGATTCCACATTCCGATCTCCGACGAGGACATCGGCAAAGCGCCTTTCTACATGCCGGCGCCGGACAGCCCCGAGCTCCGTTACATGCACGAGCGGCGTCGAGCCCTCGGCGGTTACCTGCCTTCCCGTCGAACGGATGCGCCGCCTCTCACGACGCCCGAGCTGGCCGCCTTCGACGCGCTGCTCGAGGGAACCGGGGACCGCGAGATGTCCTCGACGATGGCGGCGGTTCGGATCCTCCAGATCCTGACCCGCGATCCCGCGATCGGAAAGCACATCGTGCCGATCGTGCCCGACGAATCGCGCACCTTCGGCATGGAGGGCATGTTCCGGCGTCTGGGCATCTACTCATCCGTCGGTCAGCTCTACGATCCCGTCGACTCGGATCAGGTCGCCTACTACCGCGAGGAGAAGGACGGCCAGATCCTGCAGGAAGGCATCAACGAGGCGGGGGCGATGGCTTCGTTCATCGCCGCCGGGACGTCGTACGCGAGCCATGCCGTCCACATGGTCCCGTTCTACATCTTCTACTCGATGTTCGGCTTCCAGCGAATCGGGGATCTCGCCTGGGCGGCGGGGGACATGCAGTGCCGCGGATTCCTGCTCGGCGGAACCTCGGGCCGAACGACGCTCGCCGGCGAAGGCCTCCAGCACCAGGACGGCCACAGCCACATCCTCGCCGGTACGATCCCGTCGTGCATCTCCTACGACCCGGCCTACGCGTACGAGCTGGCGGTGATCATCCAGGACGGACTGCGTCGGATGTACCGCGAGAGCGAGAACGTCTACTACTACCTCACGGTCATGAACGAGAAATACGTTCAGCCGCCGATGCCCAGGGGATGCGAGAACGGAATCCTGCGCGGGATGTATCGCGTCCGCGAGGGGACCGGAAAGGGCGCGCGAGTCCAGCTGCTCGGCAGCGGGGCGATCCTGCGCGAGGTCCTCGCCGCAGCCGACATGCTCGAGCACGACCACGGCGTCGCCGCAGACGTCTGGAGCGTGACGAGCTTCAACGAGCTGGCGCGCGACGGGCAGGAAGTGGCCCGCTGGAACTTCCTGCACCCCGCCGAGGAGCGCCGCCGAAGCTTCGTCGAGCGGCAACTCGCGATGACCGCGGGCCCCGTCGTCGCCGCGACGGATTACGTGCGGCTCTACTCCGAGCAGATCCGCGCTTACGTTCCCCGCGCTTACCGGACGCTCGGGACCGACGGTTGGGGTCGCAGCGACGGACGCGAGAAGCTGCGGCATTTCTTCGAGGTCCACCGCAACTACGTCTGTGTCGCCGCCCTCTCGGCCCTGGCCGACGAGGGGGGCTACGACCGAGCCAAGGCCGCCCGGGCGATCGAGAAGTACGGCGTCGATCCCGAGCGGCCGTCGCCGACCGGCCGTTAGTCGGGGCGGGGAGAGCTTTCGTGGCAGAGCGGCGCGAGATCCGGGTTCCCGATATCGGCGATTTCTCGCAGGTCGAGGTCGTCGAGATCCTCGTCAAGCCGGGCGATCGCATCGCGATCGACGATCCGCTCGTCAGCATCGAGAGCGAGAAGGCGACGATGGAGATCCCGTCGTCGTCGGCGGGCGTGGTGGTCGAGCTGTCGGTGAAGGAAGGCGACAAGGTTTCGCAGGGAAGCCTGATCGCGGTGCTCGAGGTCGCGGAGGCGGCGGCGCCGACCGAGGCCCCTCCCGCCGCGAAGCCCGAGCCTGCGCGGCCGGCTTCGACGCCCGCCGTCGCGCCGGAAAAGACTTCAAAGCCGACGGCAACGCCGACCGCGAGCACGGCGGTGAGCCCCGTTGCGTCGCCCGCCCCGGCGGCGAGCTTTCAGTCGATCGAGCTCGATCGGTCGACGCGGCAGATCTCGTCGGCGGCGGCGAATCCCGTGCCCGACCAGACGGGGCTGCCCCACGCGAGTCCGCTCGTTCGCCGCTTTGCGCGCGAGCTCGGGGTTCCCGTGGCGGAGACACAGGCGTCCGGCCCGCACGGGCGGGTGCTCATCGACGATGTGAAGCGCCGGGTGCGCGAGCGGTTCGGCGGCGAGTCCGAGCCGGGGGCCCCCGCCGCAACGTCAGGGGCGGCCGTAGGGATGGGGATCCCGCCGGTCCCCTTCGTCGATCCGGCGCGCTTTGGACCGGTCCACGAGCAGCCGCTCTCGCGGATCCAGAAGGTGTCGGGACCGGCCCTTCACCGCAGCTGGCTGAACGTCCCGCACGTGACGCAACACGACGAGGCGGACATCACGGAGCTCGAGCGCTTCCGCCGCGACCGCAAGGACCTGGCGAGTGCGAAGGGCGTCAAGCTCTCGCCCCTGTTGTTCGTGATGAAGGCGGTGGTGATCGCGCTGCGGGAGCATCCGACGCTGCGCTCGACGCTCTCGCCCGAGCGCGATCGCCTGCTCGTGAAGGATTATTTCCATCTCGGGATCGCCGTCGATACGGACCAGGGACTCGTCGTGCCGGTCGTGCGAGACGTCGATCGCAAGGGCGTCTTCGAGCTGGCGGCCGAGCTCCAGTCGACCGCTGAACGCGCGCGCAATCGCAAGCTGACGCCCGACGACCTGACGGGCGCCTGCTTCACGATCTCGAGTCTCGGGGGAATCGGGGGCACCGCCTTCTCGCCCATAGTCAACGCGCCCGAGGTGGCGATTCTCGGTCTATCGAAGACCCAGGTGAAGCCCGCCTGGCGCGGACCTTCGCCGGTCGACGACGTATCGGAGGGCTCCGCGGCGGGGCATTTCGAGCCCCGACTCGTCCTGCCGCTCTCGCTTTCCTACGACCACCGCGTCGTCGACGGGGCCCTGGCGGTCCGTTTCACGACCCGGCTTGCTGCCATCCTCTCCGACCCGATGCAGCTCCTTCTCTAGACCTCCCTCTAGACCTGCACTTCCCCCGCAGGAAGTCTCAACACCGATCCTGGGCCAGCCGATCGACGGCCCATATGTCGCAACCGCCCGAATCCCGCCTCCCGTCGTCTGGCCCGAACGAGACGTCGTCCCATCTCGGTGACCGCTTCCCGGAGCTCGGCGCCGGGTTCGACCGGGCCGGGGCCGTCGGGATGCTGGTCTTCGGGGCCCCGATGCTCGCGAAGGTCGAGCGCCAACACGGTGAGCGAGCGCGCCATCGCTGTCTCGAGGCGCTCCGAGCCAAGGTCGCCGAGGTCGCCGAAGAGCGCTTGCGAACGGATTTCGTGGTCTGCCTATCGGAGCCTGGCTTCGACGAGGTCGTCGTCGTGCTTTTCCGACGGCCCAGCACGGCGGGCTTCTACCGAACGGAGATGCCCGGCTTTCGCCACGAGGTCGGGCGAGCCCTGGCCGCCGATGGCGCCCAGATCTTCTATCCCTACCTGCGCGGGCCGTCCTCGCTCCCGGTCGGCCTCGCGGTCGAGCTACGCAACCCCCAATTCGGAACGGCGACTCAGCTTCGCCGTCTCGTCGAGCAGGCGCGACGCGCCTGCCAGTACGACGCGGAGACGGCCCGACGCGCGCATCGCCAGGAGCTGCTCGAGACGATCCTCGACCAGCGCATCTACTCGGTCTACGAGCCCATCGTGGAAGTCACTTCTCGCACGGTCTTCGGCTACGAAGCGCTCGCCCGCGGCCCCGAGCGCTCGCGCTTCCACTCGCCGATCGCGCTCTTCACCGCCGCCGAGGAGCACGATCTCGTCTTCGAGCTCGACTGCGCTTGTCGCGAGAGCGGGCTGCGCGGCGCGATGGACTTTCCGAGCGGCACGAAGCTCTTCCTCAACATCCGCCCGACGACCATCCACGACCCGAATTTCCACGAGGACCGTCTGATCGAGACGCTCGAGAAGCGCCAGCTCTCGCCGCGCGACGTGGTCTTCGAGATCTCGGAACAGGAGTCGATCCGGAGCTTCGGTGCGTTCCGCGAGATGCGCGACCACTACCGTGGGCTCGGATTCCAGTTCGCGCTCGACGATACGGGCGCGGGCTATGCGGGCCTCGAGGAGCTGCTCGAGATCGAGCCCGACTACATCAAGATCGATCGATCGATGGTCTCCGGGAGCGACCAGGATCCGGCCCGACAGGACGTGCTCTCCGCCGTGCTCCAGCTCGCGGACAAGATGGGGGCGCAGGTGATCGGCGAAGGTCTCGACACCCTCGAAGAGCTCGAGATGCTCGGACGTCTAGGCATCCGCTTCGGTCAGGGCTGGCTCTTCGGTCATCCGACGCCCCTGCGCGCCGCCGAATAACGACTTCGTCACTGCCAGATCGCGTCGGTTCCCCCGTCGAGCCCGACGAGCTTCTCGCTCTCGGCCCAGAGCTTCGTCGCGAGCTCCGGATCGCCGGCCCGTCCGGTGAGCCCGACGGGCTTCATGTCCGCGAAATAGGTGCCGTTCTTCGCATCGATCCCCGGATCCGCGCAGAGATGGATCGACGTCGCCGCGCCCTGGGCGGGGGTCCGGAAAAAGAGCGCGAGGAAGGGAAGCACGATCTTCGCGATCCCACCGTTGTTCGCGCCGAGTCGCGTCGCGACGGCCCCGGGATGCGCGGACCAGATGCGCAGGCCTCGACTCCCGACCCGACGCGCGAGCTCGTTCGTGAAGAGGATGTTCGCGAGCTTCGAGCCGCCGTAGACCCGCAGCGATGAATAGCGATTTCGCGATTGGAGATCGTCGAGGTCGAACCAGGCGAAGCGGTGGGCATGGGACGCGACGTTCACGACGCGACTTCCGGGGCGCGCGAGGAGCTTCGGCATCAGCAGGTTCGTGAGCAGGAAGGGCGCCAGATGATTCACCGCGAAGGTCGTCTCGTACCCGTCGGGCGTCTCACTTCGCGACAGCATGGTGACGCCCGCGTTGTTGAGCAGGACGTCGACCTGCGGGAGCGCGCGATCGAGCTCCTCTGCCACCCGGCGCACTTCGGCCAGCTTTTCGAAATCCGCCAGGAAGAGTCGGACGCAGGAGCGGCCGACGCGCTTTTCGATGCGCGCTTTCGTCGCTTCGCCCCGCTCGGCCGAGCGGCAGACGACGGCGACGTCTGCGCCCCGAAGCGCCAGCGCCTCGGCCGAGCTCTCGCCGATGCCGGAGGTGGCGCCGGTGACGATGCAGGTCTTGCCGCGGAGATCGCTCATGTTCGGGGCTCCCGGGGAAGGTGTCGGAGAAAGAACGTCTCGATCCAGTCGGCGAGGAGTGTCTGGGTCTCGTGCTCGCCCCGCAACTCCGAGAGCGGGCGGGTCGGTCGACGTTGACCTGCGCGCGGGCTGTTCATGTGCATCCGGTGCAGGAGCTCGATGCCGTCGCAGAAATGGAAATGGTCCGCCCGGTCGAGGATCTCGAGGGAGGCCCCTGGCCCGAGTCGCTCGAAGAGGGGCAGCAGGCTCGTCTCGAGATCGACGAGCACGTCGTCTCGGGCAGCGACGAGGAGCGCGCGGACCGATTCCGGGAGCGGCAGCTCCTGTGGCGTGAAGGCGTTCTTTCCGACGAAGGGCTCGGAGACCGGGGCCAGCGAGCAGACCGCCTGAACGCGCCGATCGAGGGCCGGGAGCTTCAACACCGTCCACCCACCGAAGGAATGGCCGAGGCTGCCGACGCGCGTCGGATCGAGGGCGGGCAGGGCCGGGAACGCCGGGTCCGCGTCCGCTCGCGTGGGTCGGTCGAGCAGCGCCTCGACGACGGCCTGAAGATCGGCGGGGCGATGGCGGCGGATCTCCCGGTGCAGGGCCAGGCGTGCCGCGTCGTCGGGGAGCGCGAGCATCTCTGGAAACGTATTGCCGACGTGATCGGGGGCGGCGACGACGAAGCCTGCGCGGGCCAGCCGGGTCGTGAGAAAGGTCGATTGCTGGCGGTAGCCCGAGTTGCCGTGGGAGAAGACGATCAGCGGGCAGGGGCCCGCGATCGGCGGCAGCCCGGGCACGGCGTCATGGGGCAGTCCGAGCGGGTGCGCTGCCTGGCTGGGGCCGGCGCCCGGACGGGCAGCCGCAGGGGCCGCCGGATACCAGATCTCGGTCGGGAGCATCCGGTCGGGGGCGTCGGTGCGGGGGATCAGTGCGTGTACGACACCGGCTTCGTATCGCCCCGGTTCCGTCTTCGCCGATCGGATCTCGTCCATACCGGGTGTCTATGCCGGGATGCGCATCGTCGCAAGGTCGGCAGGTCTCGCGCGAGCGCGGCGCCCGCACTCGCGCGATCAGCTGGCCGCGGCGGGGTCGATCCGGGCGATCAGGTGGAGGGCCGCTGCGCTGCCCGATTCGAGCCGTCGCTCGTCGACGTCGGCGATCTGCTTCAGGAATCGTTGGTCCCGGGGATTCTTCGCATCGAAGCAGGCCGCGATCGGTCCGCTCACGAAGGCCTCGGAGAGGAATCCGAACTGGGCACACAGCTCGAGCTCGAAGCCTTCGCGCAGGCGTCGAAGCAGGTCGTTGCGGGGCGGCGTGGAACGGCCTGCAAAGGCCTCGCGAAAGCTCGCGACGGGAATGCCGGTGACGAGATTGCGGGTGTAGCGTTCCGGCAGGAGCTCCCAGATCCGCTCCCCGATCGCCGTCAGCTCGGGGCTCGGCGTGACTGGGCCGAGTCCCGTCTGTTCGAGCAGGACGAGACACGTCCCGCCGGCGTTCGCTTTGCGAAGCTCGCCGAGCCAGGCCTCGAGGTCCGGCTGCCAGGTCAGGAAATCGCGTGAGACGAGGGCGGCGGGGGCGAGTGTGTCGAGCAATCTGCGCAGCGCGTCCGGTCGCTCGGGATAGACGCAGCGTGCGAGCATTTCCCGGAGCGAGTCGTCTTCACGCCCGTCCAAAGGCGTTGCGTCGTCGGGATCGGCGACATGGATCACGAAGCTCGGGGATCCGATCCGGACGAGCGCCTCGGCGAGCGGGCGAGCGCGGAGGGTCACGCCGCGACCGATGAGCAGGATCGGAAGGGGCGCGCCGTGGGGTCGAGCTCGCCGCAAGAGCGGCTCGCGCAACAGATCCGCCGTCGAGTCGACTCCGAGTGGACCGAAATTTCGCCGCACCTGCTCCTCGAGCCAGAGGTCGAAGATCGGCGCGCGCGCTCGCGCGCTTGGATCGGTTCGGGGCATGATCGGGGCGGACCCGATTGGAACGGAGATCGCCGTCGTCGAGGGTGGAGCCACGGCGATCGAAAGGATCGACGCGGGTCCCGACGTCGCGAGGGGCAGCGTCGATGGCGTGTGATCGAGCGATCCGGGTCTTGGGTCGTCGAGGAGGCTTGCTGCAGCGATGGAGTCGGGCTCGACGCCGCGGAGTGTTGTGCGCAGGCGCTCGAGCAGGCTCTGGGCCTCGGTGTGTCGGCGCCGCTCCTGCTCGGCCTGGCGGCGGGTGTGGTCGAGGGCCTGCTCCTGGACGTCGAATCGCTCCTGGAGCGTAGAGAGTCTTCGGCTTCGCTCGACGAGCTCCTGTTGGTGGGAGGCCATCGTGCGATGGAGCTCGGCGAGCTCGAGGGAGGCGCGTTCGAGCTCGGCTTCGAGCTCGACGATCCGGCTTCGCAGGATCGCGTGCTCGGTCCGGTCTCGTTCGGGCGCCCGTGCGAGTGGAGATCGAAACGTCCCCGTGGTGTGTCGGGTCTCGTCGGCGGCGGCGAGGGCCGCCCGTAGGCGTGTGATCTCGTCGCGTTGGATCCGGGTCGTCTCGCGTGCGATCGCAAGGGTCGACCGGGCTTCGCGGACCTCGGCGGCGAGGGCGCGCTCGACGGCGGGGGTCGATGCCGGGAGCTGCGGACGCGAGGGGGCGCTCGCGGGGACGAGAGGACGCTGTTGCCAGCCGGGGGCCGAGACGGGCGCGCTTTCAAGAGGCGAATCGACGGGCGCCGGGATCGGCGCCGCCAGGCCTTCGCGGGAGTGTGCGAGCGCCTCGCGACTCTCGCGTTCGCGCAGTCGCTTCTCGCGGGATAGACGCTGGGCCCGAGTGGCATCGAGCAGGGCGGTCGCCCGTTGGGGCGGCGGAGGCGCAGGGGTGGGTTGGACGGCTTCCGTCGCAGGGGCAGCGATCGTCTTCGCTCGGGCTCGCTTTGCCGCGGGAGTTCGATTCGGAGGAGCTTCGACGTCGCTCGGGGCCGCCCTGACGGGGCCGCGGGCGATCGTCTCGGGATCGGCGAGCAGGGCGAGCTGCGCCTTCAGATCCGTCTCGGCGATCGTCTCGGGCCTCGCGGGCGTCGCTGTCCGCCGCGGCGTCGACTTCTTTCGCTCCCGAGCGCGTTTGCGCGTTCGAGCTGGATTGGCTTGCGGTGTTTGTTGCGACACGCGGATTCCCCTCGCCGGCAGGCGGTCCTGGCGGGAAACATCGGTCGCAATCCAGAACTCTTGAGCGGGCGTGGGGTTGCGGCCTGCCCTGCGCGCAGGCTGCACGCCCGGGACGGGGGCCCGTCGCACGACAGCGGAGTCCGAATCCCGATCGAAATGGGGATAAAGACGGAGATCGACTCCGGTCCGCGCCGGGGTCGCGGATCGAAGCGCGCTGTACGTCGCCTCAGTGGGCGCGGAAGCGGGTGCCCATCTTCTGGCGGCCCTGATTGATCAGCTTCAGCTCCTCCATCGCCTGGGCGGCGATGTCGGCCCCGGCGACCTCGTCGTGCTCGCGGGCGAGCTCGTCCATGTCGACCCAGGCCTGGTACACGTGTCGCGTACGGTCGGTGATGATGCCGGCCTTCAACAACGTCTTGACCAGGACACGGAAGATATTGGTGTTCTGGGTCATGTCGCGGCGTCGGTCCTCGTCGGTGAACGACTCGAGGATCGCGCTGCGGACCCATTGCCAATCGAGGCCGAACTCGGTGTAGATCTCCTGCTTCTGCTCGGCGTTGACGAGGTTGAAGAGCAGGACCTGGAATGCGTTCGCGGCCCATTGCTCGACGTGCTCGTGCTCCTCCAGCGAGAGCTTCGGGATCGTCCGGTCGGCCCAGATCTTCCCGAACTTGTGGTGGAAGGCTTCGTCGGACATCGTGAATTGGATGAGCCGTCGCAGCAACGGATCGTTCGTCTCGCGCTGGATCGTCGCGAAGGCGCCCATCGCGAGGCCCTCGATCAGCATCTGCATTCCGACGAGCTTCTTGTAGACGACGCCGGACTTCACGATCTCGTTCATCAGGTTCCGGATCGTGGATCCCGATTGCAGCGGCGTGCCCCAGCGCGTCCCGATGTACTTCGAGAAGCCCGTCACGTGACGCGCTTCCTCTCGGGCCTGGTTCGCGGCGTACTCCATCGCCCCCGGATCGCGCAGGATCTGCGTCAGGCTGGCGGAGAGGGACAGGGCGCCCTGCTCGCCGTGCAGGATGCTCGAGAGAATGAAGCGAGTGCTCTGGTTCGCGAGGCGGATCCGTTGGCCCTCGTCGAGCTTGTCCGCGACTGCGGTCTTCAGCTCGATGCAGAACGACCGGGGCATGATCGTCTGCTCACTCAGATCGAGGGGCTCGGCCGCGAAGTCGACGTAGCGCGCATCGGTCGGGTCCCAGAAATGATCGTTCGTCGCCGAGATGATCTCGTTGAACGCGTCGGTCCGATCCGCATAACGATCGATCTCGATCAGGCTGTCGAAATCGTCCCGGTCGACGGTGTTGTAGATCTTGTCGTAGGTGATGTGCCGTTCGAGCATGGTCACGTGACTCCTCTGGTTTTCTTCGGGCGGCGCTCGGGAGCGCTGCAGGACCGTTCGCCGGCCCGGCGGTTGCCGTGGAGCTGGAAATGGCTGAGGGTGCGAACGATGTCGGCTCGCGTGGCCCGGCTCGGATCGTCGACCCACCAGGACAGCACGCGCACCCACATTCCGACGATCGCCTGGGCCAGGACATCCGAGTCGAGGCATTCCCAGGCCTGGCCCTGGGCGAGGGCGACCCGGCGCCGTGCGCTGACGCCGCGGGCCAGGGAATCGAGCACCCGCGCGCCGGCTTCCGCAGCTTCCCCACCCGGCGCGAAGACGATCCGGAACAGCTCGCGATGGTCGTGGGCGAATCCGACGAGCGCTTCGGCCTGGGCCTCGACGATCCGGCGCGGATCGGGACCGGTCGCCGCGGCCGCGATCAGACGCGCCTCGAGCTCGCTCGCGGCCTCGTCCGTCAGCTCCTGGAACAGCTCACCTTTGTGCTTGAAATGCAGGTAGAAGGTTCCCGAGGCGAAGCCCGCTTCGGCGGCGATCTCGTGGCTCGTGACGCCGGTCGGGCCACGCAGCGCGAAGAGAGTTCGGCCGGCATCGAGCAGGCGCCGGCGCGTGCGCGCGGTGCGCGGCAGGCGGGTCACGGTCTGCTCGGTCGAAAGGCTGACAGACATGTCATTTGTGACGGTAACGTCAGTTTTCGGCCCGGGTAAAGGGCCAGGGGCTGACCCGGAGTCCGGTCCCGGCGCCGGGAAGGCCCGCGTGGCCTCCGGCTCAGGCCGGCTGCCCCATGGGCTCGCAGGCGTCGTGGCAGGCCGTGTCCACCGAGGGCTCGGGCCCGGCTTTCTCGATCTGGATCGTGGTGTGGGCGATCGAGAAGCGCTCGGCGAGGCGACTCCGCACGCGTTCCAGCAGGGCCTCGGTTCCGGGACCGGAGTCGACGACGAGGTGACTCGACAGCGAGACCTCGCCGCTCCCGATCGTCCAGACATGGAGGCAGTGGAGGGCGCGCACGCCTTCGACCGCGAGCAGTGCATCGCGGATCTCCTCGGGATCGAGGTGGGGCGGCACGGTCTCCATCAGGACGTCGAGGGCATCCCGGATCAGCTGCCAGGCAGACCCCAACACGAGCACGCTGACGACGAGCGAGACGGCGGGATCGAGCCAGAGCCAACCCAGGGTCCAGATGCCGATGCCCGCGAGGCAGACGCCGACACTGGCGAGTGTGTCGCTCGCTACATGGAGGAAGGCGCCGCGGACGTTGAGCGAATCGTTCCGGCCCCCCTCGAGCAGATAGAGCGCGACCAGGTTCACGGCGAGGCCGCCCAGCGCGACCGCGAATAGCCCCGCGCCCGCGACCTCGCGCGGGACGAGATACCGCTCGAAGGCGTGCACACTGATGAAGAGCGCGACGACGGCGAGGGCCACGCCGTTGGCGAGGGCAGCCAGGATCTCGACCCGGCTGTTTCCGAATGTGCGTCGCTTCTGGGCGGGCCTTGCTGCGATGAATCCCGCCAGCAGGGAAAGGCCGAGGGCTGCGGAGTCCGCGACCATGTGAAGCGCGTCGGAAAGCAGGGCCAGCGATCCGGTCCAGAGGCCTCCTACGAGCTCGACCGCCGAATAACCGAGCACCAATACCAGCACGAAGGCGAGTCGTCGTTGATTACGGGAGCGGCCCGTGAGCTCGTCCGGCGCGCCGACCTGCCCCGAGACGGGGCCGGGGGCGTGGCGGTGGCGCGGGTCGTGAGCATGGGGGTGTTGACCCGCCATCAGGCAGTCCGTCCGTTCCGTGGGCGGTGGCTCGGATCCGGTCCGAGAGAACGCGCCATGCGCTCGAGGATCTCGTGCAGGATCGGCCGGGAGGTCGCGAAGTTGAGGCGGACGCAGGACTCGAAGCCCGAGCCGAACAGGCGTCCATCCGAGAGCGCGACGCGTCCGTGCTGCAGGAAATGCGACGCAGGCGAGGTCGGCAGGGCAAGCTCGGCGCAGTCGAGCCAGGCGAGATAGGTCGCTCGCGGCCGGTAGAACCGGATCGCGGGAATCCGCTCCGAGAGGAAGGTCTGCACGAAGTCGCGGTTGCGCTCGAGATAGGGAACGACCTCGTCGAGCCAGGGCTGGCCGAAGCGCCAGGCAGCCGTGCTCGCGAACAGCCCGAAGAGCCCGAGCCCCCCTCGAAACCGCTTCGGGCTCACCGCATTGAAGCGCTGCTGCAGGTCCTCACTTCCGAAATGCGCCACCGCACACCGGAGCCCTGGAATATTGAAGGCTTTGCTCGCTGACGACAGGGTCACAGTTCGCCGCGCGATCTCGCGCCCGAGCGACGCGAAGGGAATGTGGCGGCCGCCGTCGAAGACGAGGTCGGCGTGGATCTCGTCGGTGACGACGACGAGATCGTGGCTGAGCACGAGCGCAGCCAGACGCTCGAGCTCGGCCCGGCTCGCGACGTGACCGGAGGGGTTGTGGGGATTGCAGAAGAGCAGGACGCGCGTGCTCGGATCGATCGCGCGCTCTAGGGAGTCGAGGTCGAAGACGAGCTCGCCCGCCCCCGGCACGAGGCGGTTCTCGACCAGTCGCCGCTCGAGATCGCGGACCGCATGCAGGAAGGGCGGGTAGATCGGCGTCTGCACGATCGCGCCATCGCCGGGCTCCGAGTAGGCGGCGAGGGCGAGGTAGAGCCCCTGGACGACCTCGGACAGGATCTCGACCCGTGCCGGCTCGATCGACCAACCGAAGCGCTCGGTCATGCGCTCCGCGAATGCCTCGGCGACTCCGGATTGGCGCAGGCCGAGCGGGTAGCCGATGTCGCTCGACGCCACGAAGCGGGCGAGCTCGCGCTCGATCGGGGCGGCGACGGGGAAATCCATCTCCGCGACCCAGGCGGGCAGGACGCCGCGGGGATAGGTGTGCCACTTCTCGCTGCGACGCTGCTCGAGCTTTTGCAGGTCGAGATCGTCGAGGCGGGCGGGGCGGTGGCGCATCGCAGCCTCGGCGTCGCGGAGCATGCGCATCCGCGCGGGATCTGCGGCCGCGCGAGTGAGGGGCGTCGTGATGGAGGCGCCGGCCCCGGCGCGCTCGAGAAGCGCCGTGAGCTCGCCGTCGAGGAGCGCGAAGGACTCGGAGATCGGGTCGCCACGCTCGTCGAGCGGGAAGACCTCGGCCTGGCCGTTGGGGTCGAGATGCCAATGGGGCTGCGCCTCGAAGCAGTCGAAGCGGAGCCATTCGGCGGGCGTGCCGTCGCTCTGGCCGGCCGCTGCCGAGGCGATGCGAAGTGTTGAGCCCGAGTCTCCGGTCAGCGTGCGATGCTCGACGCTGAAGCGGATGCCGCACCATTCCCGCGTCCACCGCTCTTTCGACTCCGCGCGCGCCGTCGCCATGCTCGCAGGGTAGCGTCTGACGCGCGCTGCGGACGCGCGCGTCGACACGCTATGGTCGTCTCGAGCCGCTTGCGGACTCGCGCGCAGCGGTGGCCTGTGGGGGGCAGATCCGACGATGTGTCCGCAATCTTCCGGATCGAGTGCGCCGGGCCGGTCGAGCGCGTCGGACGTCTTGGCCGTGCCGATCGAGATGCCGCGCCTCTCGACCGAGGAGGGGACTGCGACGCTCTCCGCCTGGCTCGTCGCCGTCGGGGATCGGGTCGAGAAGGGCGGTCTGATCGCCGAGCTCGAGACCGACAAGGCGACGGTCGAGCTCGAGGCGCCCGTCGAGGGACGCATCGAGTCGCTCCTGGTCGCGACGGGGACCGAGGGATTGAAGCCCGGCTCGTTGCTGGGCCGGATCGTTCCCTCGGCTTCGGTGGTCGAGGCGCCGACGCGGGCTGCGAGTGCCGAGCCCGTCGCCCCGAAGGAGGTGAAGCCGCCCGCTGCGACGGTGACTACGACGGCGATCAAGTCGGTCACTGCGCCGGCGGTCGAGGCGCCGTCGCCGCCTGCTCCCGGAGCGGTGTCCCGTCCCGCGGCGACGCCGCTGGCGCGGCGACTCGCCGACGCGCAGGGCGTCGATCTAGAGCGCGTGACCGGAACCGGCGTCGGCGGACGGATCGTCCAGGCGGACATCGAGCGCTCGGTGAGTGGGCCCGGCCTGGCTGTCCCGACACGCGCCGCCCAGACGAAGCCTGCCGTCGCGCGTGAACCCGCGCCGGGAGCTCCTCGGCCCTCGGCTCATCTTCACCTGCACTGTGCCATGGAAGCGATCGTCGCGGCGCGGCGGCGATTGAATGAAGAGCTCGTCGCGCGGGTTCCGGCGGCGCGAATCACGATCAACGACTTCATCGTCCGCGCCGCGGCGCTGGCCCTGCGCGATGTACCCGCGGCCCATCTCCGCCGCGCAGGCGAGCAGGTCGAGGCGGCGCCGGAGATCGACGTCGCGATCGTCGTCGCGACCGAGCAGGGCCCGAGAACCGCCGTCGTTCGGCATGCGGATCGCAAGGGGCTGGCCGTTCTCTCAGAGGAAATCCGGACTCGGGTCGAGCAGGCGCGCGCCGGCGAAGAGAAGGGGCTCGGCGAATCGGCGAGCAGTCTCGCGATCACGAGCTTTGCGCGCTTCGGAATCGAGTCTGCTCATCCGATGCTTCTGTCGGACCAGATCTTCGTGCTCGCGGTCGGCAGCGTCCTCGAGCGGCCGGTCGTTCGTGGCGGAGCGATCGTCGTGGGCTCGATTCTGTCCTTGACGCTCGCATTCGATCCGGAGGCGGTCGGCGGCGCCGTCGCCGCGCAGCTGCTGGGTGCGATTCGAGGGCGCCTCGAAGATCCGCTCGGGATGATGCTCTGAACACGCTGCACTCTGGGCGCGCTGGATCTGGATATTTTGAATAGCGGGAGGGAGAGACAGGCAATGGGAAACAGCGCATACGACGTGGTCGTGATCGGCGGAGGGCCGGGCGGGTATCCGGCCGCGATTCGCGCTCGCCAGCTCGGACTCTCGGTGGCCCTCGTCGAACGGGATCTCCTCGGCGGGATCTGTCTGAACTGGGGATGCATCCCGACCAAGGCGCTGCTGCGCAGCTCCGAGGTCCACCACCTGCTCCAGCACGCCGCCGACTACGGACTGACGGCGAGTGGGATCGGGATCGACCTGCCCGCGATCGTCCAGCGCTCGCGCAAGGTCGCCAAGCGACTGAATACCGGCGTGAAGAGCCTGATGAAGAAGAACAAGGTCGACGTGTACGAGGGCTCGGGCCGTCTCGCCGGCCCGGGGCGTGTCGCCGTCGACCGCAAGGGCGAGAGCGCCCTAGAGCTGACCGCCTCGCACATCATCCTCGCGACGGGCGCCCGGGCGCGGGCCTTGCCCGGCCTCGAGGCCGACGGCGAGCTGATCTGGACCTACAAAGAGGCGATGGTTCCGGACTCGATTCCGGGACGTCTGCTCGTCGTGGGCTCCGGCGCGATCGGGATCGAGTTCGCGAGCTTCTACCGATCTGGGTGCGCAGGTGACGGTCGTCGAGGCGTTGCCGCGGATCCTTCCCGTCGAGGACGAGGAAATTTCGGGCCTGGCCCACAAGCAGCTCGCCAAGCAGGGGATGGAGATCCACGTCGCGGCGACGGTGGCCTCCCTCGTGAAGGGCGACGGCACGGTGACGGCGACTATCCAGAGCCAGAGCCGGAGCCAGAGCCAGAGCCAGAGCGGGGACGGCGAGGCGAAGACCGCGGTCTTCGACCGGGTGATTCTCGCGGTCGGTATCGTCGGCAACGTCGAGGGACTCGGGCTCGAGGGGACGAAGGTCCAGCTCGACCGGACGCATATCGTGACCAACGAGTGGACCGAGACCGGCGAGCCCGGCGTCTACGCGATCGGCGACGTGGCGGGCGCCCCCTGGCTGGCGCACAAGGCGACCCACGAAGGCGTGCTCTGCGCCGAACGCATCGCCGGCACGCCCGGACTTCATCCGATGAAGCGCGAGCGGATTCCCGGTTGCACCTACTGTCGCCCGCAGATCGCGAGCGTGGGTTTGACGGAAGCGGCCGCGAAGGCCCAGGGCCGCGAGCTGCGCGTCGGGCGATTCCCCTTCGTCGGTAACGGCAAGGCGATCGCGCTCGGCGAGAGCGAAGGCCTCGTGAAGACGATCTTCGACGCGAAGACCGGCGAGCTGCTCGGGGCCCACATGATCGGCGCCGAGGTGACCGAGCTCGTCCAGGGCTTCGTCATCGCCATGAATCTCGAGACGACCGAGGCCGAGCTGATGGAGACGATCTTCCCGCATCCGACGCTCTCCGAGATGATGCACGAGTCGACCCTGGAGGCCTTCGGGCGCGCGATCCACATCTGAGCGGCGGGCACCGGAAGAGGCGAAGGGAAGGAGAGGGTATTTGAGCGATCGGGCTTCGGATTCGCGCGCATCGATCGGGCTGGTCGCGGCCGGGGGATTGCTGCAGATCGAGGGCCGCGCTGCCGCCTCCGCTTCGGATCTGCCGCGCCCGCCGTGGCTGCGCGTGCGCCTTTCGGCAAATCCGGAGGTCGAGCGGACGCGGGCGTTGATGCGGCGACTCGATCTCCACACGGTCTGCGAAGAAGCGGCCTGTCCGAATCTCTCCGAGTGTTGGGCGGAGCGGCACGCGACCGTGATGATCCTGGGCTCTGTCTGTACGCGCGCCTGCGCCTTCTGCAATGTCGCAACGGGCCTGCCGGACGCCGTCGATGAGAACGAGCCCGCGCATCTGGCGAGTGCCGTGGCCGAGCTTGGACTCGCTCACGTCGTGATCACCTCCGTCGATCGCGATGATCTGAACGACGGCGGAGCCACGCAATTCGCCCGCTCGATCGCAGCGATCCGGGCGGCTTCGCCAGGGGTCACGATCGAGGTCCTGACGCCGGACTTCCGCCGCAAGCCCGCCGCGTTGGCCATCGTTCTCGCTGCCGCGCCCGACGTCTACAACCACAATCTCGAGACCGTTCCGCGCCTCTATCGCCGCGTGCGTCCCGGAGCCGACTATCGACACTCGCTCGGAATCCTCGCCGAGGCGAAGCGGCTGCGGCCCGAGGTCTTCACGAAGAGCGGGATCATGGTCGGGCTCGGCGAGAGCGAGGCCGAGGTGCTCGCGGTGATGGACGATCTGCGCGAGGCGGACGTCGATTTCCTGACCGTCGGGCAATACCTGCGGCCGACCCCGAGCCACGCCCGGGTCGAGCGTTATGTACCACCCGAGGAGTTCGAGCGGATGGCCGAGGCCGCGCGCCAGCGGGGTTTCCTGCTGGTCTCTGCCTCGCCGCTCACGCGCTCGTCGTACCACGCGGACGCGGATTTCCTGCGATTGCGCGAGGCCCGCGCGGCGAGGCTCTAGCCTGTTTCTGTGGATGCTGCTGCATCACGCGCTGGTATGGGCGCGGCGCAGGTCCTCGGGGCTGGTCGGCGGCAGCCCGGCCTCGTTCGCGCGTTTCTGGCACGCGATGTAGATCGCCTGTTCCGAGAGGCGCCGACGCTCGATTCGGCCGCCCTTGTTGACCGGGTTGAAGAGCGCGCCTGCTTCCCGGCCGCGAATCTGGATCCAGAGCTCGAGGGCCCTGCGCGCCGGCTGTGCGACGACGAGCGGATTCGCTTCGGGGCGATTCGCGCACTGCAGACGCAAGGTGCCGGTCGTCAGGTCGTAGTCCGCGAGATCGAGGGCCACCGCCTCGGCCCGACGCAGACTCGAGCTTCGCAGGAGCGAGAGCAGCGCCGCATCCCGGGCGCCGGATGGGCTCTCGTCCGCCGCACACACCCGCGCGATCCGCTCGAAATCCTCTGGCGCGAGGGCGTTGCCCCTGCGCGGCGACTCGTCGCGAATCGGGGGCAGGTCGGTGACCCGGCGGTAGTCCGCGTCCGTAATCAGGCCCTGGCGCGAGCACTGCTTGAGCACCCCGCGCAGCGCGGCCATGTGTTTGTTGGCGGTCGCGGGGGCGAGGGTCGCGCAGAGGCGGGTTCGCAGCGCAGCGGTGTGCTCGAGTCGCAGGAGATGCCACGGGAGATCCTGCAGCCGGCAACGTCCTTCCGAGGCCCAATCGGCGAGCTTGTCGAGGGCCTCGCGCATCGTGCGGCGGGAACCGGGTCCGAGCTGTTCGAGGTAGGCTGAGGCGGGGTCGAGGCTCGTCTCTTCCCGGCAGGAAGGCGCCGGGGACTTCAGGATCGGGCGATGCGTCCAGCCCTGCTCGTCGCTCGCCATCTGCGTCTCCTGGTCGAACGGTCGCGAGGGGCGACCTCGATCAGGTTGGGGGATGCGACTCCCGCCCGGTATCGGGGAAACGCTGGAAGGTGCGCTCGAAAAGCGCTCGGCCCGGGGCTCGGGCACGACGCGGGTGGACCTAATCCGGGTCGCCACCCGGCGCGCCCGGGGGCTTCAGGGCGCTGTGCTCCCGGTACCAGTCGATCGTGGACGCCGCCTGGGCGCGCTCGCGGGCAAGGAATTGCTCGACCGCGCCGGCGAGGCGGGGGTCCGCGAGGAAGTGGGCCGAGTAGGTCGGTGTTGCGTCGAAGCCGCGCAGCTGTTTGTACTCGCCGCCCGCACCCGGCTCGAAGCGGCGGAGGCCGTGGGTGATGCAGTGCTCGACGGCGGCGTAGTAGCAGACGTTGAAGTGGAGATGCCGAACCATTCTCGTCGCGCCCCAATAACGTCCGTAGAGCACGCCCGCCTTCTCGACGTTGAAGGTGCCAGCGATGCGCTCGCCACCCTGGGAGGCGACGATGAACACGAGCCGGTTGCGGAAGCGCTCGATCAGGAGCTCGAAGACGCGTTTGTTCAGATACTGGCGGCCGTAGGAGTGTGCGCGGACCGTCGTCCGGTAGAAGGCGTACATCGGCTCGAGCAGGTCGGCGCCGATCTCGTCTCCGGAGATCGTGGAGATCTCGACGCCTTGCTCGCCCATCTCGCGCCGCTCGCGGCGGACCTGGTTGCGCCGCTTGCTGCGGAAGGCCTCGAGGTAGTCGTCGAAGTCGTGGTAGCCCGCGTTCTGCCAGTGGTACTGAAGGCCGATGCGCGTGTGGAAGTCGAGGGGGGCGAGGGCTTCGGCCTCCTCCGAATGACAGAAATTGACATGGACGCCCGAGAGGCCGTTGCCCCTGCAGATCTCCTTCAACGCCTCGCCGAGGCGCGGGACCCAGCTCGCGCGATCCGAGTCGGGACGTACGAGAAAGCGCGCTCCCGAGACTGGGGAGAAGGGGACGCCGACGAGCAGCTTCGGGTAGTACTCGAGCCCGGCCCGATGGGCGGCGTCGGCCCAGGCGAAGTCGAAGACGAACTCGCCCTCGCTGTTCGACTTCACGTAGAGGGGACAGGCGGCGACGATGCGGCCGTTCTCGCGAGCGACGAGCGGGCGGGCAGTCCAGCCCGAGCGTTCGTCGAGGGTTCCGGCCTCCTCGAGGGAGGCGAGGAATTCCCATTCGAGGAACGGCGACTCGTCCCCGACGAGCTCGTTCCACTGCTTCGCGTCGAGCTGGGAGACTCCTTCCTCGAGGGAGATCGTGAAGGCGGGATCGGGCGGCGCGGGCATGCCGACGCAGTGTAGCCAGCGCACCGACCCGCGGAGCGGCGACCTCGGCTGCGCTGTCGGTGTCCCGGCGGCTATGCTCGAGCCGATGCGGAAAACGGGGCGCGAAGAACAGGGCGATCCGGTCTGGAACGGACCGGGCGGACCGGGCGGACCGGGCGGAGAGTGCGGTGCGCAGAAGCGATCTCCCTGCGCCGCGGATCCTCCGGGCCGGGAGGGGCCGCCGTCGCGACCGCCCGGAAGACCGCCTGTCGATCCGTCCCGCGAGATCGACCGCGGGCTCGCGACCAAGCAGCGGCCGAAGGTGGAACGGCCGCCTCGCTTCAAGGTCATCCTCTACAACGACGACTACACGCCCATGGAGTTCGTCGTGCGGGTGCTCGAAACGGTCTTCGGCAAGAGTCCGTCGGCGGCGACACAGATCATGTTGCAGATCCACCGGAGCGGAATGGGCGTCGGCGGGGTCTATGTGCTCGAGGTCGCCGAGACGAAATCGGCGACTGTGCTGCGGATGGCCGAAGAGCGGGGCTACCCGCTTCGCTCGGGCGTGGAGAAGGAATGAGCTCGATCGGTCGCGACCTTCAATTGACGCTACAGGCTGCCCATCGCGAGGCGGTCGTTCGTCGCCACGCCTATCTCACGGTCGAACATCTGCTCTACGCGCTGCTCCACAACGAGGACGGCGCGCGCATCCTGCGCCATTCCGGGGCCGACGTGCAGCGCCTGCGCGTCGAGCTCGAGAAGTTCTTCGAGGAGGATCTCGAGCGCGTGCCGGGGGATGATCCCGTCGACACGCTCCAGACCCTCGCGTTCCACCGGGTGCTCCAGCACGCGATGGACCACACCACCCGCTCCGAGAAGGACGAGGTCGAGGTCGGCGATCTGCTCGCCGCGATCTTCCAGGAGCCCGATGCCTACTCCATGACGCTGCTGCGCACCCAGGGCGTCTCGCGCCTCGATCTGCTCCGCTACATCAGCCATGGCGAATCGAAGGCCGGCGGCGGAGAGACGGCCGGCGCGGGGGCGGGGGGCTCACCGATCCTCGGCGGCGAGGATCAGGAGGGCGTGCCCGCGGATCCGCTCGCGGCCTTCGCGACGAACCTGACCGAGCGCGCCGCCGAAGGCAAGCTCGATCCCCTGATCGGCCGCGGTCAGGAGCTCGATCGCGCCGTCCACATCCTCGCGCGCCGCCGCAAGAACAATCCGATCTTCGTCGGCGAAACCGGCGTCGGAAAGACGGCGTTGGCCGAGGGGCTCGCGCTCCGCATCCACGAAGGCCGCGTCCCCGAAGATCTGGTCGGGACGGAGATCTTCTCCCTCGATCTGGGCGCGCTGCTCGCAGGCACGCGCTACCGCGGCGATTTCGAGGCCCGCTTCAAGGCGCTGCTGACGGCACTGCGCGCCCGCGAGCGGTTCATCCTCTTCATCGACGAGATCCATACGATCCTCGGCGCCGGCTCCGCCCAGGGCACGACCGTCGATGCCTCGAATCTCCTGAAACCGGGACTCGCCGACGGCACGCTGCGCTGCATGGGCTCGACGACCTATCAGGAATACCGGCATTTCGAGCGCGACCGCGCGCTCTCGCGCCGCTTCCAGAAGATCGACGTCGGGGAGCCTTCCCCCGACGAATGCGTGCGAATCCTCGAGGGCCTCGCGCCGCGCTACGAGGCTCATCACGGGGTCCACTACACGGCCCCCGCCCTGAAGGCCTGCGTCGATCTCGCGGTCCGGCATGTCAACGAACGCTTCCTCCCGGACAAGGCGATCGACGTGATGGACGAGTCGGGGGCGGCGGTGCGGCTGCGGCCGGCTTCGAAGAAGAGAAAGACCGTGACTGTGCGCGACGTCGAGCGCGTCGTCGCGCGGATGGCACGGGTTCCGGTCGAGACGACGATCTCCGAGGATGCGACGCGGCTGGCGCGGCTCGAGTCGGATCTGAAGACCGTCGTCTTCGGCCAGGATCGGGCGGTCGAGACGGTGGCGCGCGCGGTCAAGCGCGCGCGGGCGGGGCTCGGCGGCGACCAGAAGCCGACGGGCTCGTTCCTCTTCGCCGGACCGACGGGCGTCGGCAAGACCGAGCTTGCGAAGCAGCTCGCGGCGACCCTCGGCGTCCCGTTCCTGCGCTTCGACATGAGCGAGTACATGGAGAAGCACTCGGTCTCGCGGCTCATCGGCGCGCCGCCCGGTTATGTCGGCTACGACCAGGGCGGCCAGCTGATCGAGCAGATCCGCAAGCATCCGTACGCGGTGCTGCTGCTCGACGAGATCGAGAAGGCCCATCAGGACGTCTTCGACGTGTTGCTGCAGGTGATGGATCACGCGACGCTGACCGACAACCAGGGCCGCCAGGCGGATTTTCGCCATGTCACGCTGATCATGACCTCGAATGCTGGAGCCCGGGAGATGACGGCGCGGGCGATCGGCTTCACGTTGGCAAAGCGCGGCGACGGGAACCAGGAGATCGAGAAGATCTTCAGCCCCGAGTTCCGCAACCGGCTCGACGAGATCGTGCGCTTCGATCCGCTGCCGCCGGAGGTCATGGAGCGGGTCGTCGAGAAGTTCGTGAAGGAGCTCGAGGTCCAGCTGAAAGAGCGGAAGATCGCAGTCGCCCTGACGCCGGCGGCGCGCAAGCGCCTGGCAGAGAAGGGCTACGACCCGGATTTCGGGGCGCGACCGCTGGGCCGGCTGATCCAGAAGGAATTGAAGGATCCGCTGACGGACGAGGTCTTGTTCGGCCGGCTGAAGACCGGGGGGCGGGTCGAGGTCGACGTCGACGAGGCGGGGGCGTTCGTGTTCCGATTTCCAGAGGGGTAGACTGCCTCAAGCTCCACGGGCCCGGCTAAGTGGTTATTCTAAAACTATTCATCGTGATATTGGTTACTAATCGACAATATGGTCCGATAGTAATCGACGTATGATCTTGGAATCACCGAGAATGAGGCCGGCTGACGACGCGGTTCGCGGTCTGCTCCTGGATCTCTGGCGGGTACTCGAAGTTCGAGTCGGCAATCAGAAGCAACGCTGGTATAGCGTCCTTCGTCGCTCTGCGATGGCCGCGAACATGCGGGGATCGAACACGATCGAGGGATACGAAGTGTCGGCCGACGACTCGCTCGCGGCGGCGGACGAAGAGACGAGCCCGTTCGAATCTTCGGCAGAGAACTACCGCGCTGTGGGCTGCTGCCGCGACGCGATGAACTACGCGATCGGTCTCGCCGACGACAAACACTTTCGTTTCGACGCGACTCAGCGACACGACGGATGTCGTCGCGACACGAGATCTTCGCCAGCTCGTAGGCGCCGGACTGTTCGTCGCCGTCGGCGAAAAGCGCGGCCGACACCATCTGCCGTCCGAAGAGCTGAGAGCGATCGGCCGGCGCCATCTCGTGAAGTCCGAAAACCCCGACCCGTACGAGCTCGCAGAGAAAGCGGCGCAGATCGGCACGCTGCGATGCGCGACCGCGACCTCCTGGACCTTGAGCTGCCCGTAACGGGCGGTTGGTGCGCGACTTTGCGGCGAAGTCCTTGGTGGAATCGAGCGGATCTGGCATGGATTGCTCGTGATCTGGAGGGGTGAAATCTTGATCCATCGGGCGATACAAGTAGCAGTTGTGACGCTCTCGTGTGTTCTTGTGGGATGCGGGCACCCGCTGCAATCCAATGAGGTCTTCTCGGTCCCCACGCAGAAAATCGAGCGGTCGGTGAGTATGGGCGAGACGATCTGGTGGGGATTTGTTTGCCCGTGCTTCGAGCGTTATGTCGCGGAACGAACGATTGGGATCGATGGCCGGGAGGCGATTCGCCAGAATTCCATCTGGGATGCGGAATACCAGAACACTGAAACTGGAGCCCTGTATCTGGTCAGCGACGAATATCACCCGGCGCTTGCGGTTGTCCTCAAGGATGGATCGGTAGATCCAGAAGCAGCGATCGTCCAGTTCCAGGGGGGCAAGAGATGGCGGACGTGGTCGCTGGCGAATCCGGACGACAGGAATGGATTTCATCGAGAAGGCTATTCCTACCAAGCGGAATCCTGGCGGTTGCAGTATCTCGGGCTCGACGGCGAAAGTTCGACGGTACTTCGATTTTCGATCGAGGAGCTTTCCGGCAGCTCGCGCGACGAGAGGGTAGGTCAGGTCGAATACACCCACGACATGTCGAAGGGCCGCGATTTCGTGATTCGGGGAGTGCGCATCACCATCCTCGATGTTGAGGGTGATGGACGTATGAATTACACGGCAACCGACGATTGATGGAAGTGCTGAGTGGGAAAATGGTCCTGAGTCTTCGACTTCGCCGGAATGGATCGTCGCTCAAGCCAGACTGGGCTCGATTCCGAATGAACGCGTTCCCCCAGCTTGTGTAACTCCTCTAGGGGCGGTCTTCCTCAGATCGTGACCCCCTTGGCATCTCGCCATCTTCCGCGCAGGAACGAGATCCCGAGCCAGATCGTCCTCGCGACGTGATCGAGGACCAATGTTCCCCAGATCCAGATCACATCGAGCTCGAAATAGCTCGCGATCAGGATCGCCGCGGGCAGACGAATGAACAGGTTTCCGATCATGGCGGCGACGAGTGGGGTTACGGTATCCCCCGCGCCGCGGTGGGCGCCGCCGAGCGTGAAATGGACCTGCAGGAAGGGCTGGCTCAGAGCGAGGGTCAGCATGAAGGGCGAGAGCGCACCGATCACGGCGGCGTCGTCCGTAAAGAGGGCCCCGAGAGGATCCCGTAGCCAGGCGAAGAGCAGCGCCAGGGGAATCGACGTGTAGAAGGCGAGGGCGACGGCGCGGCGGCCGAGACTCATCGCCGCCTCGCGATCGCCCGCACCGAGGGTCTGACCGACGAGGGTCGAGCAGGCCTGGGCGAGGCCCGTTCCGGGAATCCAGGAGAAGGAGAGCAGCGAGACGCCGACCGTGTAGGTCGCGACGGCGAGGGTTCCGTACCAGCGGGAGAGGACGGCGAAGTACGAGAGCAGCCCGAGATTCAAGACGATCCGCTCGAGCACGCCGGGGATCGCGATCCGGATCACCTCGCTCGTCATCGGGCTGCGCTCGAAGAGGTCCCGCCAGCGCACCGCCGTCGCCCCACCGCGCGGCCGCATCGCGAGCACTGCAAGAAAGAGCGCGAGGCCGACCGCCTGGGAGAGGACGGTCGCGAGTCCCGCACCCCAGAGCTCGAGGCGGGGGGCCCCGAAGAGGCCGAAGATCAGGACCGCATTGCCCGAGAGCTTTGCGATCGTGACGACGAGCGCGATCCACATCGGTGTGCGCGTGTCGCGGTCGGCGCGGAAAGCGCTCTCGAAGATCAAGGTGAAGGCGAGCATCAGGGCCGCCATCACCGTCAATTCGAGATAGGGCGCCGCGACCTCGACGACGCCGTCCTCGGCTCCGAGGCCCCGCAGAACCTCCTCGCTCCAGACGAAGAGCGCGCTCGAGTAGACGAGCGTGATGAGCACCGAGACCTGGAGCGATCCCGCGAGCGCCTGCCGCGCGCGCAGGACGTCACCCGACCCGATCGAACGCGCCATCAGCGCGACGCAGGCGAGGCCGACCGAGAAGAGCGTCGTATGGACGAAGTTGAAGATCTGCGTCGCGTAGCCGACCGCGGCGAGCGGGACGGCGGCGCCGCCGGGATCCGCGAGGCGGCCGATCATCATGCGGTCGATCAGGCCCGTCAGGTTCAACAGGACCTGGCTCGCCATCACGGGCCAGGCCAGGCGCAGAAGCTCGTGGGTTGCCGCCTGGCGGACCTCGAAGTTGACGACGCGAATCGGCCGCGCGATCCGATCGCGGATGCCGGCCAGGGCGCTTGCGACGACGGCGCTCGCCGGGAGCGGCGGGCCCAGCTCGGGATCGTCCGGGGCCTCGAGCTCCGAGCGCGCGTGGACCGTCGGATCGCCGGGATCTGGCGGCGTGGACGCGGCGCTCGACAGCGGGGAATCCGGGTCGCGGCGGTCGCGGGTCGTCACGCGCGGGCTCGGCGGATCACGCGCGTCGCAGCTCCCGCGGCAGCTTGAACTGCATGCCCTCATCGACCTCCGGCAGGGAGTCGAGCTGGAAATCGTCCCCCGCCCGGCTGCGGAGCAGCGCGATCACGCCCTGGACCAGCACGTCCGGGGTCGAAGCGCCCGCCGTGATCCCGATGCACGCAGCGCCCTCGAGCCAGGCCGGATCGACGTCGTTCGCATCCTGGATCAGATAGGCCGGGACTCCGCGTCGCGAGGCGACCTCGACGAGGCGATTGCTGTTCGAGGAGGCGGGCGCACCGACGACGAGCACGAGATCGGCCTGGGCCGCGAGCTCCTTGACCGCGTCCTGGCGGTTCTGGGTCGCATAACAGATGTCGTCGCGCTTCGGGAGCACGATCTCGGGGAAGCGCAGCGCGAGGGCCTGCTTGACCTCGCGCGTGTCGTCGACGGAGAGGGTCGTCTGCGTGACACAGCCGAGGCGCGCGGGGTTGCGGACCTCGAGCTTCGCGACGTCTTCGACGGTCTCGACGAGGTACATCGAATCGGGCGCCTGGCCCATCGTCCCCTCGACCTCGACGTGGCCCGCATGACCGATCATCACGATCTCGAACCCGAGCGAGACGAGTCGCCGCACCTCGTTGTGGACCTTCGTGACGAGCGGGCAGGTCGCGTCGATCGTCGACAGGCGCTTCGCCTCGGCGCGGGCGCGGACCGAGGGCGATACGCCGTGGGCCGAGTAGATCAGCATGGCGCCTTCGGGCGCGTCCTCGGGATCCTCGATGAAGGTCGCGCCCTGATCCCGCAGGCCTTCGACGACATGGCGATTGTGGACGATCTCGTGCCGGACGTAGACGGGTCGATCGCCCTGCTGGAGCGCGAGCTCGACGATCTCGATCGCACGGTCGACACCGGCACAGAATCCGCGAGGGCTGGCGAGGAGGATTCGCATGGCGGAGCCGATACTAGCGTCTCGACTCGGAGTCCTGGCGGAAGCATCGGCAGATGCTGGAAAACCGACGGGCGCCCTCTTAGACTGCTGCGACCAGGATCGGCTCCGGCGATCCGTCCCCGCCGAAGGAGCAATCCCATGTCCGATCTCGAGACGTTCCGACGCGAGATGCGCGCCTGGTTCGAAGCGAACGCTCCGAAGAGCCTGGTCGGCCAGGCCGGCAGCGAGCTCGAGGGGACCTGGGGCGGTCGGAAGGCGACGTATCCGAATCCCGATCTCAAGCTCTGGCTCGATCGCGCGGCGGCCCGCGGCCTGACTGCGCCGACCTGGCCGAAAGAGTACGGCGGAGGCGGTCTCGATCCCGCCGAGGCGAAGGTCTTTTCCCAGCTGCTGCGCGAGCTGAAGCTCCCGCCGCCGCTGATCGGCTTCGGCCTCACGATGATCGGCCCGACCCTGCTGCGCTTCGGCAACGAGGAGCAAAAAAAGCTCCATCTGCCCCGGATCTGTCGCGGCGAGATCCGTTGGTGTCAGGGTTATTCCGAGCCCGGCGCCGGCTCGGACCTTGCCTCGCTCCAGACGAAGGCCGTCCGCGAAGGGGATCATTTCGTTCTCAACGGGACGAAGGTCTGGACCTCCTACGCCGACCAGGCGGATTGGATCTTCGCGCTCGTGCGGACCAACCCGACGGCGAAGAAGCAAGAAGGCATCACGTTCCTCCTAATCGACATGGACACGCCCGGCGTCAGCGTCTCGCCGATCCTGCTGATTTCGGGCAAGTCGCCGTTTTGCGAGACCCATTTCCAGGACGTGCGGGTCCCGGTCTCGAACGTGATCCACAAGATCGATGCGGGCTGGACCGTCGCGAAAGCGCTGCTCGGCCACGAGCGCACGATGATCGCCGACGCCTTCGGTGCCGCCGGTCCGAAGCCCGACAAGAAGGGCGGGCGGAGCTATTTGGCCGAGCTCGCCGCGACGAAGATCGGGGAGACGAATGGCCGGATCTCCGATCCCGTCTTCCGCGACGAGGTTGCGGCTTTCGAGATGGAGAGCCGTGCCTTCGCCTACACGGTGCAGCGAACCAAGGACGCCGCCCGCGCCGGCCACCAACCCGGCTCCGAGAGCTCGATGTTCAAGGTCTACGGGACCGAGCTCAATCAGCGGCGCTACGAGCTGATCGTTCGCCTGCTCGGTCCCGACGCGCTCGGCTGGGAGGGACCCGGCTTCGAGGAGGACGATCTCGAGTCGACCCGCGAATGGCTCCGCTCCCGGGGCAACACGATCGAGGGCGGCACCTCCGAGGTCCAGCTCAACATCCTCGCCAAACACGTGCTCGGCCTCCCGGCCTGAATCCAGGAGAACGCCATGCAGCTCGTGCTCACCGAAGACCAGGAACTGATCGCGGCGACCGCCCGGGATTTTTTGGCGGCGAACTCCCCGGTCGCGCGCTTCCGCGCGCTGCGCGACGCGGGCGATCCGCTCGGCTATTCGCCGGCGCTGCTGCGCGAGATGGCGGGTCTCGGCTGGCTCGGGATCCCCTTCGACGAGAAGGACGGTGGCGCAGGGCTCGGCCTCGCGGAGCTCGTGCTGGTCGTCGAGGCGCTCGGACGCAAGCTCGCGCCGGAGCCGATCGCCGGGGCGCTCTCGATGGGCGGAATCGCGCTTGCGCTCGGTGGCTCGGCGCCTCTGAAGGCGGCCTGGCTGCCCGCGATCCTCGAAGGCGAGAAGGTGGTCGCGCTGGCCCATCAGGAGCCCGGCTCGCGCTACGACCTGCTTCGCATCGAGACCCGTGCCGAGGCGAAGGGGCAGGGCCATTCGCTCTCGGGGACGAAGGTCCAGGTCCTCGACGCGGTCGGGGCGGATGCGGTGATCGTGCCGGCGCGGACGTCGGGCGCCGTCGGAGATCGCGACGGCATCACGCTCTTCCTGGTCGAGAAGAACGCCCCCGGCCTGACGGTCGAGCGTCAGCTCCGCGTCGACCACCGCAACGCCGCGCTCGTCCGCCTCGACGGCGTCGTCTGCGCGCCGGCATCGATCGTCGGCGGCATCGGCGAGGGCGGGCGACTGGTCGAGGCGGTGATCGATCGTGCCACGGTCGTGCTCGCCGCCGAGATGCTCGGCGGGATGAGCGAGGTCTTCGATCTGACTCTCGAGTATTTGAAGACCCGCGAGCAGTTCGGGGTCCCGATCGGGAGCTTCCAGGCCCTGCAGCACCGCGCCGCCCGCCTCTACATGGCGATCGAGCTGGCCCGTTCGAGCGTGATGGCCGCCGCGCGCTCGGTCGACGCGGGGGAAGCCGAGGCGGCGAAGCTCGTGTCGCTGGCGAAGGCCCGCGCGAGCGACGCGTACGTGCAGGCGGCGAACGAGGCCGTCCAGATCTACGGCGGAGTCGGCATGACCGACGAGTACGACGTCGGCTTCTACATGAAGCGCGCGCGGGCCTCGGAGCTGACCTTCGGCGACGCCGCCTACCACCGCCAGCGCTGGGCCCGACTCGCCGGCTATTAGGCGGGGCCGGGCTTTCGGCCATGGAGAGATCGATTTGAATCCGAGAACGCGATTCCTGTCCGCCTGCCGCGGCGAGGCCGTCGACCGGCCGCCGGTCTGGCTCATGCGCCAGGCCGGGCGCTATCTGCCCGAGTACCGCGCGGTGCGCGAAGGGGTCTCGTTCCTGGAGATGTGTTGGGACGTCGAGCGGTCGGTCGAGGTCTCGCTGCAGCCGATCGAGCTCGTCGGCGCCGAGGCGGTGATCCTGTTCCAGGACATCTTCACGCCGATTCCCGGCATGGGCGTCGAGCTCGATTTTGCGCCGGGGCCGATCATCGCTCGACCGATCCGAGAGCGGAGCCAGATCGAGGCGCTGCGGGTCCCGGATCCGCGGGAGAGCGTGCCCCATGTCTTCGAGATTCTGCGCCGCCTGCGCGACGCCCTCGAGAAGCCCGAGATTCCGCTGCTCGGCTTTGCCGGCGCGCCCTTCACCCTCGCGGCCTACCTGATCCAGGGCAGCGGCTCGAAGGACTTCTCGATCCTGAAGAAGTGGCTGCAGACGCGACCCGACGAGGTCGACCTGCTGCTCGAGAAGCTGACGGACCTGACGATCGGGTACCTGCTCGCCCAGATCGAAGCGGGGGCCGAGGCAGTCCAGCTCTTCGATACCTGGGCGGGGCTGCTCGATCGCGCGGCCTATCGCCGCTTCGCGGAACCGGCCCACCGCCGCATCGCGACGGCCCTCGCCAACTCGCCCGCGCCGCTCATCCTCTACATCCAAAATGGCGGGCATGTAGTCGACTTTGCAGCTGATTCTGGAGCCGCCGTCCTCTCACTCGACTGGCGGGTCGACCTGCGGGCGACGGCCGAGAAGTTCGGCCAGCGGGTGAGTCTCCAGGGCAACCTCGACCCGTGCTGGCTGCATGCGCCGAGGGCACGGATCTTCGAGATGGTGCGCGACATGGCCGAGGCCGCGAAGCCGGCGCGCGGCTACATCCTGAATCTCGGCCACGGCTGCCTGCCCGACACGCCCGTCGAGGGCGTGCGCGCCTTTACCGACGCGGCGCGGGCACTCGGCGCCTGATCCAGTCCGCGACCGCCGAAGCGAAGCGCGGGTCGCCGTTCAGACACGGCGCGAGCCAGAGCGCTTCGCCCCCGAGCGCGCGCCACTGCTCGCGCAGCCGGATCCCGACCTCTTCGAGCGTCTCGAGACAATCGGCGACGAAGGACGGACAGAAGACCGCGAGGCGTTGGATGCCGCGCTCGCGCAGCAGCGGCAGCTCCTTGTCGGTGAAGGGCTGGATCCAGGGCGTCGGACCCAGGCGCGATTGGAAGGCACTGCTCGTCTTCTCGCGCGGGAGCGCGAGGGCCTCGCGCAGATGCTCGGCCGTGCGGAAGCACTGGGCGCGGTAGCAGCGCGCGAGATCGGCTCCGGGCGAATGGCAGCAATCGGGGCTCGCGAGGCAGTGGCCCCGGGTCCGGTCGCTCGCGCGGATCTGATCTTCGGGCAGGCCGTGGAAGCTGAAGAGCACATGGTCGGGGCGAAAATCGGCGAGCGCCGGAGCGGCGAGAGCGGCCCAGCTCCCGGAGAATTCGGGCTCGTCGTAGAAGGCGCCGAGAATCTCGAGGGGCGGATAGTCGCCCCATCGGGCCAGCACGCGCGTGACCTCTTCGGCGGCCGAGGCCGTGACCGACGAGGCGTACTGCGGAAAGAGCGGCAGCACGATGATCCGATCGACACCGGCGCGCTCGAGGGCGGCGAGACCGGCGGCGATCGACGGCTTGCCGTAGCGCATGGCGAGCTCGACGCGGAAATCCTCGCCGAGGGCCAGGGCGACGCCGTCGCGCAACGCCAGCGAGTGGATCATCAACGGGGAGCCCTGCGGAGTCCAGACGGCGCGATAGGCCGCCGCGGTCTTGCGCGGGCGGGTCGGCAGGATGACCAGATTGAGCAGCGCCCAGCGCGCGGGAGCCGGCAACGTCAGGACCCGGGGATCGCCCAGGAATTCCCGCAGATAGCGGCGCACGGCGGACGCAGTCGGCGCCTCCGGCGTGCCGAGGTTGATCAGCAGGCAGCCGGTCCGGTGTGGAGCGCGGGCGACGAGGGAATCGGAGTTTTGGCTCATAGGTCACTGTGATTCGCGAACGGCGCAAATATAATGGTCTCGCGAGGACCGGTCATCTACCGGGCGGGTCGAGTGAGGGGACCGGACGATGGCGACCGTGCTGATCGTGGAAGACGAAGACGTTCTGCGCGAGACGCTCTCGAGCTTCCTCACGCGCCAAGGGCATGACGTCATCGCCGCCGCGTCCGGCTACGAGGCGCTCGAGGTCGGGCTCGATGCCTCGTCCGATGTGCTCGTCGCCGACTGGATGTTGAAGAACCACATCCACGGCCTGCATGTCTCCGCTGTCTTTCGCGCGCTGCATCCCCAGCTGAACACCATCCTGATCACCGGCTTCCCCTCTCGCGACCTGCTCGAGGAATCGGATCGCTGCGGGATCGCGCGCCTGCTCGAGAAGCCCTTCGACCTGCAGGATCTCGACGATGCCGTCTCGAGCGCGCTCGCGACGCCGAGCCGGGGGGCGGATCTCTCGCCGGGAATCGCAGCCATCGCCGTGGATCCGAGCGGTCAGTTCCAGTTCGCCTCCCTGCGCGCGCAGCAGCTCTTTGCCGCCGCGAAGGGCGTCGCGACGCCGCAGCGTCTCTCGGAGGTGATCGCGGGCGACGCGCTCGAGCAGGTCGAGAGCTCGGTGACCGAATGGGTTTCGGTTCGACCGGTCGGCGACCGCGCGCAGGAATGGCTGATGCGGGCGCGTCCACGGGCCGGCCGGGCGGGCTGGATCGTCGTGTTGTGTCCGCGCGAGGAAGAGCAGCGCCGCAGCGACGCGCGCATCCGGATCCTGCTCGACGAGCGCGGGGGCTCGCTCAAGCGGACGCTCGTCGATCGTGGGCCGGTGGTCGTGATCGAGCGCGATGGGGTCGTTCGGCGGCTGCTCGTGGCGCAGATCGAGCGGGCCGGGGCGCTGTGTTACCCGAGCGACGATCTGAAGAGCGCGTTGCGACTGTTGGTGGCGGAGCCGCGGGTGCGCAGCGTGATGGTCGATTTTGCGCTGGCCGACGGCGCGATGGCGAGCTGGGTCGCGCAGATCCGGGCGGAGCGACCCGATATCCAGCTGATCGGGACCGGTGGCGTCGGAGCGGAGTCGGAGCTTCTCGCCGAAGGGGTGTCGCGCGTGCTGCGAAAGCCGTGGCGGATCAACGACCTGATCGACGCCCTCGACCACTGATTTTCGTCGGCGCTCGGCGCCCGCCTGGTCTCAATCCCGCTTGAGACCGCCGCGGACCAGCGATAGACCCATGTACCAGATCGGATACGCAAGCGAGAGCTCGCGCAGCCAGAGGCTCTCGACCCAGTCGGGCTGACCGGCGCAAGCGGCGAGGGTGGTGCACCAGACGATTCCGCCGAGGGCCATGGCTCTCCGCAGCGAGCGCGGCTCGAGCTTGCTCGGGTAGAGATACTTGAGCGGCACGAAGACGGCGATCGCGAGTCCGGCGAGCCAGACCGTCGAGAAGACGGGCCCCACGTCGAACAGCCAGAGATAGATCGCGAGGATGTTCCAGTAGGACGGAAAGCCGAGAAAGAAATCATCTTCGGTCTTGGCGTCGACTCGTGAGAAGCCGATCGCGCTCGCCAGCACGGGAGCGGCGAGCCAGGCGGGGTGGGCGACGAAGCCCCCGGACGCGAGAAAGTAGACCGGAACGATCACGTAATTCAGGTAGTCGACGATGTCGTCGAGGCGGCGGCCGTCGATCTCGGGCAGGACCTCGCGGACGCGGACTGCCCGCGCCAGGGTTCCGTCGACCGAGTCGATCACGAGCGCCGTGAGCATCAGGAGGACGGCCGTGGCCAGCCGACCGTTTGAAATGGCGATCAGCGCGAACAACGCCGCGACGGCACCGCTCGCCGTGAAGAGGTGCACTGCCCAGGCGGTCCATCTCGAGTGCTGTGCAGCCACCGACCCGTCCTCGCGACTCCGCGTCCATGTCGTGCGCGCTCCGCGACGAGCGAGCGCCCGCCCGTTCGCCGCCCGGACGATATCAGAGGAGCTATGCTGGCCGTCGCATGGAAGTCCCGGTGCTGCGATCGGACGGTGAAGGGGGGACGGGGGCCTCGGCGCTCTCGGGAGGTGTGCGTGCAACGCGCCTCGACGCGGCACTCGACTGGGCTGCAGCGCTCGCTCCCTCGCCGCTGCGCCTCGCGACGTCCTGTTGTGGCATGGCGATGGTCCAGGGCGGAGACCTCTTTGAAGCGCTCGGCTCCGCGCCGCCGGTCGCCTCGGGACGCGCCGCGGATCTCCTGATCGTGGCCGGCACCCTCACGCGCCGCCAATTGGCCCCGCTCCGGGAGCTGTACGCGCGCATGGTCGAGCCGCGTTGGGTCATGGCCTGGGGGGCCTGCGCGATCTCCGGTGGGCCCTACGCGAATTACGCGACGATCTCCGGTCTTTCACGGATCCTGCCCGTCGACGTTTTCGTTCCGGGCTGCCCGCCCGCGCCCGAGGCTCTGCGGGATGCCCTCGACCAGCTTCGTTCCGAAGGCCTTCGAAGGCGGCGACTCGCTTCAAGCGGCGCCGCTGGACGACCGATCGGGACGCATGGAGGCGACCGGGATACCGGGCGTTCCGAATCCGGACAGGCGGGAAGAGATTTCGACTAGCCACTCTTTTGGCAGGCGCTCGATAGGGGAATAATGATGTCGGTCGATGTTCAGTTGCCGTCGCTGGGGGAGAGCATTCTCGAGGGAACCGTATCCCGCTGGCTCGTCGCCGAGGGGGAGATGGTGGAGGTCGATCAGCCGATCGTCGAGGTCACGACCGACAAGGTCGACGCCGAGATCCCCTCCCCGGTCGCTGGCATGGTCGAGCAGATCCTCGTGCGTGAAGGTGCGGTCGTCGCCATCGGTGCCGTCCTCGCCCGAATCGATCCCGATGCGAAGGCCGCAGGGCTGCCGCCGCGCGAGCCCGCGAAGCTGCCACAGTCCGCGCCGACTCCCGCCGTCGTTCCCGCTCCCGTCCGCACCGAAACGCCCGCCGTACCCGCCGCCGCCCCGACCGTCCCCGCCACGCCGGTCGCCCGTCGCATGGCGGAGGGCGCCGAGATCGATCTGCGCGAGGTCAAGGGCACCGGCAGTGCCGGCCGTGTGACGAAGGACGACGTCGTGCGCCATCAGTCGCCTGCCGCGCCCGTGACCGCCCCGTCGGCTCCGGCCGCTGCAGCGCCGCCTGTCCGGGCTCCGTCCGCGCCGCCGCAAAGCGCGCCCCCGAGCGCCGCCCGGCGCAACCCGTTCGGCTACCCGCTCGCGCCAGGGGATCGCGTGATCCCGATGTCACCGATGCGAAAGATCATCGCCGAGCACATGGTCTATTCGAAGCGGACGAGCCCCCACGTCGGGACCGTCGCCGAGGTGGATCTGTCGGCGGTCGTGCGCCTACGCAGCCAGCACAAGAAGAGCTTCGAGAAGAACACGGGCATCTCGCTGACGTTCCTCCCGTTCATCGTGTATGCGACCGTGCGTGCGTTGCGCGACTACCCGGCCCTGAACGCGTCGATCGTCGAGGACTCGATCATCGAGAAGCAGGACATCCACGTCGGCGTCGCCACGGAGACCGAGAAGGGGCTCGTCGTCCCGGTCGTGCGCCATGCCGATCGCCTGTCGCTCTCGGGGACCGCCATCGCGATCCACGACCTGGCGACCCGCGCCCGCGACAAGAAGCTGTCAGCCGACGATCTGAAGGGCGGAACGTTCACGATCTCGAATCCCGGCCGTCAGGGCAATCTCTACGGCTTCGCGATCATCAACCAGCCCCAGGTCGGGATCCTGCGCATGGGGGAGATCGCGAAGCGCGCGGTCGTGCGGAGCTTCGAAGGCGAGGATGCGATCGTGATCCGGACGATGATGTACCTGTCGTTGTCCTACGATCACCGCGCGGTCGATGGAGCGCCGGCCAACGGCTTCCTCTACCGGATCCGCGAGCTGCTCGAGGCGGGCGACTTTTCGTTCTAGGGAGGGCGGGGCAGGGGATGTTCGATGCGCTGTCCGTCGAGTGGCTCGGCCGCGTGAACTACGGGGACGCTCTGGCCCTCCAGGAGGAGGCCGTGCGAGAGCGCGTGGCGGGACGCTGTGGTGATCGGCTCCTGCTGCTCGAGCATCCGCCCGTCATCACCCTCGGCCGCAGCACGAAGCCCGGCAACCTGCTCTTCGGCGAGGAGCGGCTTCGGGCGCTCGGCATCGAGCGCTTCGAGGTCGGGCGCGGCGGCGACGTGACCTACCACGCCCCGGGCCAGCTCGTAGGCTACCCGATCGTCGACCTCTCGGCGCCGGATCGCCGTGACGTCCACGTTTTTCTCCGCAACCTCGAGGCGGGGCTGATCGACGCGCTCGAGGAGCGCGCGATTCCCGCCTGTCGCGTCGAAGGACGCACGGGGGTCTTCATCGACCGCGCCCGCAGTCGAAAGACCGGGGGTCCGCAGAGAAAGATCGCCTCGATCGGGATCGGGTTGCGGCGTTGGGTGACGTGGCACGGCTTTGCGCTCAACGTCGACCTCGACCTCGCGGGCTTCGACGCGATCGTGCCCTGCGGGCTTTCCGATGTCGTGATGACGTCGATCACTCGCGAGCTGGAGATCGAGCGCACCGGAGCGGACGAATCCGGGGTGGATCGGAAGGACCTCGCCCTGGGACCCGACGCCGAGCTCGCTGAGAGCGTGCGGTATTCCGTGGCGCGAACGGTTCGCAAGCGACTGGTCGGCTGATACCCTGCAGCCCATGCCGGCCCAGATCGTCGTCGTGAAGCGTCCTCGAGGCGGGCTCTTCGCTCTCGTACGGAGCGTGCCGGCGTGGCTGCGGGCGTTCTGGATCGGCGACGCCGCCGCGCCCGTTCGGCGCTCGACCGCGGCGCGAACCACGCCCCAGCGGTTCGACGCAAAGACCGAAGGCAGCGCGCCCATCGCCCCTGCCGCCGGGACGCCCCCCGACGAGGAATCGCTGCGAGCGCTCTTCCCCGAGCATGCGGGGCGACTGGATCGGACACGCGACGGCATGCTGCGCCTGGAGATCCCGGCGACCGACGCGGCGGCGGTCCTCCGCCGGCTGCGAGAAGAGGCCGCCCTTGGATTCGATCGGCTCCGCGACCTCACGGTCGTCGACCGAGCGACCGGAGCGGCGACGGAGCCGAGCCGGCTCGAGATCGTGTATCTGCTCGTGGAGAGCACGGGCGGCACCGCGCTGCGTGTGCACGTGACGGGTCTCGATCCCGAAGCGCCGGAGATCGCGACGGGGGTGCCCCTCTGGCCCGGGGCCGAGTGGCTCGAGCGCGAAGCCTACGACTTGTTTGGTGTGCGCTTTCGTGGCCACCCGGGCCTGCAGCGGATCCTCCTCCCGATCGACTTCGACGGCTCGCCCCTCCGCAAGGGCTTCTTCCACGCGCCCGCAGAGCGCGTGCAGACGGAGACGGAACCGACGACTCCGACGGCGTCCGCTCCGCCGAAAGGCGGCTCGGCTTGAGCGCCTCCTCCGATACGCTGCCCTCGAAGACGCTCTCCGATCGCCTCGGCTTTCGCGCCACCGTCGTCGAGCTCGGCCATACGCATCCGACCGTCCGGCGCGTAATGGGCGGCGTCGGCAATACGCTCTCCTTTCTCGTTACCCTCGACGACGATCGAATCGAGGCGCTCGAGGTCGAGATTGGCGCGGGCCATCGCGGCTTCGAGAAAGAGGTCGAGTCCCGGCCTTGGCACGAAGCGCTTCCCTACGTCGCACGTCTCGGTTACGCGAGTGGGCCGATCGCGCAGATCGGCTACTGCCTGGCGCTCGAGCGTCTCGCCGGTCTCGCCGTACCCGTTCGCGCGACCTGGCTGCGGACGCTCGTCTGTGAGCTCGCCCGCATCACGGATCATCTCGCCCGCATCGCGGCCCTCGCGACGGCGATCGGGGCGGGCGCGGCGGAGCGAGCCGTGCAGCAGGGAGAGCTCGTCGCGATGAAGCTCCTTGCCGCGGCCATCGGCGGCAGCCCGCTCGGCGAATGGGCCCTGCCCGGCGGCGTCGCCTGCGATCTTCGCGCGGATTTCGCGGATCATTGGACCCGGGCTCGGAGCGCGCTCGAGGGGACGCTTTCGCGCGTCGACCGACTCCTGCTCGCGCATCCGATGGCCGCGCTGCGGCTCGTCGACGTCGCACCCTTGTCTGCCGAGCTCTGTATGGCCCTGGGTGTCACCGGTCCGTGTCTGCGGGCTGCGGGAGTCGCTCTCGACCTGCGCCGCGATGCGCCGCAGCTCGCTTACGCCGAGCTCGAGTTCGACGTGCCGATCGGCACGCGCGGCGACGACTACGATCGGCTCGCCGTCGTCGTCGAGGAGATCCGACAGAGCCTGCGGCTCGGGGATCAATGTCTACGACGCCTCGCCGAGCTGGGGGCCGGCTCGAAGGGGGAGGGCGCGTCGCTGCGGGGACCGGTTGCGGCGGCGAATCTCGCCGTGCCCGCCGGCGAGGTCGCGCTCTCGATCGAATCGTCGACGGGCGAGCTCGGATTCTTCCTCGTGAGTGACGGCGGCGTGCTGCCCCGGCGGATCCGCTGTCGCGCCCCGAGCTTCTTTCACGCGCAGGCGCTGCCCGCGGCGCTCGTCCGTGCGCATCTCGACGATCTGCTCCCGACCGCGGCGGCGTTTCATCTCGTGTCCGGGGAGTGCGATCGATGATGAGCTCGTCGGCGCCGTTCGCGCCGCCTCCGACCTCGACGTCCCCCGGCGTGCCCGGTCCGCCGCCCCTGCGCCCGTTCGGGCTCGTCCTTCATCACGATGGCCGCTTCACCCACGAAGGCGAGCCGATCCGGCACCGCAAGCTCCGCGAGCATTTCGACCGCGCCGTCGAATACCTCCCCGACGAGGCGAAGTTCATCGTGCGCCTCGGACATTTCCGCGGGCAGGTCGAGGTCGAGGAGGCGGGCTTCTTCGTCCGCACGGTGGACCTCGCCGGCGGCGAGGTCCACCTCTCGGATGGCTCGCGCGAGCCGCTCGACGTCGCGAGCCTCGCGCTCTCGCCGCTCGATGGTGCGCTGCTCTGTCGGGTCAAGCGCTCGCTCGTGCCCGAGGGTCTCCTGGCGCGCTTCTCGAACTCGGCCCAGGCGGAGCTGCTGCTGGCCGTCGAGGAGCGGGACGGGCGGACGGCGCTGCGACTCGGCCAGGGGCTCGTCGACGTTCCGGAGCTCTGAATCGGTCGGCTCCGGTCCTTCCCAATCCGTGCCGTGCCCTCGCCGGGAGGCGGGTCGCCGCGCGGATGGGGCCGGGGCGGCTCGTTTGACTGTGCCCCGACGGGTCTGGTAAACCCTCTGCTCCCGAGGACTCTCGGGCCACCCGGACGGGTGGCAGGGCCGTTCGCAACGCGAACCCCACCGAGGCGGCGTGGCCAAGTGGTAAGGCATGAGCCTGCAAAGCTCTGACCCCCGGTTCGAATCCGGGCGCCGCCTCCAATTCGCTCCTCACTGACTTTCGCTGCTGGACCCCGCTAGTTCTGGCAACCCGATACGTCGGCCGTGCAATCATTCGCGCAAGCCAGGGTTCCGCCGCCCGCGAAACCGAACGACTGGCAGGAATTCCCCCCTAGATCCGTACCATCGCACTGCTCGCTTCCGGTCCGGACGCCGTTGCCACAGAGCCCGACGGTGCAGACGCTCGGCGTACCGACGCAGTCGAATCCCGCCTCGACCGCACACGTCGCGGAACAGCCGTCTCCGCTGGACACGTTCGCGTCATCGCAGGTCTCGCCGGCCTCCGGAACCCCGTTTCCGCAGACACCGCCACCGACACAGCTGAGACTCGAGCCGCACCGGTTGGCACCCAGCTCGAACACGCCCTGGGAAGCGTTGAACTGCGCGTTCTGATTGCCCCCGTTGTTGTCGCCGAGCACGTTCCCGCGGAGCGCCGATCCCGCGCCGAGGACGAGGCCGAAGCCCGCGTTCCCCGTGATCTCGTTATCGACGAGCAGGGTGTTGCGCCCCACCTCAGCACCGATCGCCGACGCCCCGACGCGAGACCCCTCGAGACGGGACTCACTCCCGACGCGAATCCCCGCGCCACCGGCGCAGCGGACCTGCACCGAGACGACTCGCGCCTCATTTCCGAGTGACAGCCCATGCGCCCCGAATCCACGCACGGTTCCGTTCACGACCGTCGTGCCGCTCGCGGCGCTCGCTACCCCGGAGCCGGATCCGGCCGGCGGTGCGCCGCCGCTGCACGCCGCTCCGCCGCGAATCGTGAAACCGTTCAAGTCGATGTAGACGTCTTGTGCAGTGATCGAGATCGCGGTCGCGCCGGCAGGCGCAAGGCTCAGGTCGAGATTGCTCGTGAGTCGGTAGCTTCCGGACGAGACGATCGTCACGGGGAATCCCCCACCCGCGATTGCGCTCGCCTGGTTGATCTCGAGGATGCCATCCGCCGCGGACGCCACGACGGGGAATCCGGCGAGGAGTGCCAGGCCGATCCGGATCCATCGGCCCCCCAACGACTCGTCGATCCCGCATTGAAGCATCTCTGTCTCCTTCCGTGCTCGAGCCCGGTTCGGCAAGGCTCGGGGTCTCGCTCGAGCGCTTCCATAAGTTGGCGAACAAGTCGCCTTCTCGAAATGGTCTTCCGGGGGGCAAGAACGCTGCCCCGTCGAAGGTGCCACCCCGGGTTCGACGCGTACCCGCGGCATCCGCTTCCGTCTGTCGTCGTCCGGCGCATTGCGGGGAGCGGCTCGGTGGGAACGATCGACTCCGTCCGCCATCGTGGGCTGCCGCATTTTTCGCGCTGGAAACGGGTAGGCGGGGCGCTGCGGCGGGTTTTTGTCGACACCCGTCGTGGCGCCTCGGGGGAACGTTTCGCTTTCGGCACGCTCAGACGTGTTATGCACAGACTTGCCGTCGAATTGCGCGTCGTTTAGATCGATTCTGTCGCGTTGTGTCGTCGGAGCTGAGCTAGGCTCCGGATTCGCGGCGCGATATGGGAACCGGACGGATCCAGCCGAGGGTCGTCGGTGAAATCCGGCTGGATGCACCGGCTGGTCTACGGGTACTTCGGAACTGCGCGGGCGCGAATTCCGAATGAGGGGAAGCTCGAGGACCGAATGAGAGCGATCGCAATCCAAATCGACAGGGTGCGATGGAGTCTCATCGGTCGTGCTGCCATCGGGCTTCTGGCAGGGACCGTGCTCCTGTCGGTTGCGAGTCAGAGCTGGGCGCAGTCCTGCCCTTTGACGCGGCGTCCGTCGTTTCTGGGTCATGCGATGCCGCTCGAGGGAGACCCGAATCCGCAACCGATGACCTTCGTTCCCGCGTTTCAATCGCTCAATTTCGGCGAGCTGGTCGGATTCGAGGTACCGCCCGACGGGACGAATCGGATCTTCGTCGTCGAGAAGCTGGGCCGGATCCATGTCTTCGAGAATCGCGACGACGTCACTACCTCTCGGGTCTTTCTCGACATCCAATCCCTCGTCGTGTCGGGCGGGGAGCAGGGACTGCTCGGCCTCGCCTTCGATCCCGACTATGCGACGAATCGTCGCTTCTACGTGAACTACACGGCCGAGGTCGGATGCAATGCGCCGGCGGCTGCCGGCTGTAGCAAGATCATGCGTTTTCAGGCGCGGGCGAACGATCCGGATCAGGCCGATCCTGCCACCCGGACCGAGATCCTCGAGTTCCGCCAACCCTTCTCGTATCACAACGGTGGTCCCGTCGTATTCGGTCCGGACGGGATGCTCTACGTCGCGACGGGCGATGGCGGGGGGGCGGAGGATCCGGAGCGCAACGCGCAGAACCTGGGCTCGCGGCTCGGCAAGATCCTGCGCCTCAACGTACGTGCCGGCGCGCCGTCGATCGTTCCCCCCGACAATCCGTTCGTCTCGACGCCGGGCGCGGATCCGCTCGTGTACCACTACGGATTGCGCAATCCGTGGCGGATCAGCTTCGACCGCGTCACCGGCGATCTGTACATCGGGGACGTCGGCGAGGGCAGGCGCGAGGAGGTGAATCGGGTCCGTGCCGGGACGCCCGGCGGCCTCAACTTCGGCTGGGAATACTGCGAAGGGACGCGGGATTACCGGATCGGTGCGCGCTGCACGGACATCGCGTCGACGCCGCCGGTGATCGAGTACGTCCACGGCGATCCCGCCGGCGGCGGCCTCGTGATCGGAGGATACGTCTACCGGGGCGACGCGTATCCCGAGCTCTACGGCGCCTACCTCTACTCCGATACGTTGTCGCTCCGGGTCTGGGCCTGGGATGGCACGGATCCCGTCGATCCCTGGGTACCGGGGAATCCAGGCGTGCTGATCAGCGTTCCCCCCGTTTCCCTCGTGAGCTTCGGGCAGGATCGCGACGGCGAGATCTTCGGTCTGAAATACCAGTCGGGGCCGATCCACCGGCTCGTTCGCGCGGGCGCGCCGGGGGGCGGGATCGCCGTACCGGCTCTGCTCTCGGAGACGGGGTTCTTCAGTCACGTACCGACGTTGACCGCGATGCCGGGTCTCGTCGAATACGAGGTCGAGGCGCCTCTCTGGTCCGATGGCGCAGCGAAGCGCCGCTGGATCGCGCTGCCGGGTCAGGGAAAGATCCAGTTCGACGCGACCGAGAGCTTCGATTTTCCAGTCGGCACGGCCTTCGTCAAGCATTTCCAGATTCCCCGTCCGGGCGGCGGCGTGCGCCACGTCGAGACGCGGGTGTTCTGGCGGCAGACGGATCGCTGGGTCGGCGTGACCTATCGCTGGAACGCGGCGCAGACGGACGCACAACGTCTCGTCGGGGGTCTACAGGAGTCGATCGATCTGGGAAGCGGGCAGTCGCAGAGCTGGCGCTATCCCTCCGAGAGCGAATGTCTCGGCTGCCATACGGCTGCCGGGGGCCGCGTGCTCGGCGTTCGGGCGCGGCAGCTCGGGGAGTCGTTCCGTTACCCGAGCGGCACGATGGTCCAGCTCGCCGCCTGGAATTGCGGGCAGCTCTTCGACGTCGACATTCGCGATCCGAACCGCTTCGCACGGGCTCGCGACCTCGATGATCCGACGGCGTCCCGCATCCACCGCGCGCGATCCTACTTCGCGAGCAACTGCGAGATGTGCCATCAGCCGCAGGGGCCGGCCCCGGGAGGCCTCGATTTCCGCTTCACACGCGCCGTCGGGAATTGGAACGCGATCGAAGTGGTGCCCACGCAAGGCACCCTCGGCATCGCCAACGCGCGGCGCATCGCGATCGGAAGCAAGTCGCGCTCGGTCGCCTGGGTACGCCAGTCGACGACCGATTCCGTCACACGGATGGCTCGTGGAACGCTCGCGCCCCACACGCAAGCCGTCGGTCTGATCGGCGACTGGATCGACAACGACCTGTCCTTCCTCGACAGCGACGCGGACGGCGTTCGAGACAGCGTCGATCGCTGTCCCATGGTGTCGGACCCGACGCAGGCCGATCGAGACAGCGACGGGACTGGGAATGCCTGCGATCCCGACGATCAGCCGGACTTGACCGTGCGGTCCGTCGTGCCGCTCGTCGGTCCGCTGCTGGCGGGGCAGTCGCTCTCGCTCTCTGCGGTGGCGGAGAACCTGGCGACGGTGGCTTCCGATTCGTTCCCGGTGAGCTTCTATCTCTCGCGTGATGCAACCCTCGACGCGGACGTCGACACGTCGATCGGCCATTGCTGGATCGAGTCCTTGAACGGCCGGAGCACGCGGTCGTGTTCGACGACGGGCCGGATCCCGACCGACCTCCTGCCGCCGACCGCGAGTCCCACGCCGTACCACTGGATCGTTTGCGCCGACCGCGGCGGCTTCGAGACCGATCCCTTCAGCACGAACGATTGCCGCGCGTCCACGCCGACGGTCACCGTCCCGGAGCCCGATGCAAGCGTTCGCGCCTGGATCGCGATCGGGGTGGTCGGAGGGGTCTTCGCCGGGCGAAGGCGGCTGGGATCGGCACGCGAAGCCCGGGTCAGCGCGGGGCGTCGGGGCTGAGCTTCCTGCCGTTCGGATCGAAGATCGCGAATCGAGCGATTCCCATCCGCTGCAGGAAATGCTGCAGCGACACGCCCAGCACCCCGATGCCGTACGTCATCGATCGTTTGAAACCGATCGACGAGGCCTCTTCGAAATAGGCCGCCGGGCAGCTGATCTCCCCGATCCGGAACCCCTGGTAGAGGATCTGCGCCAGCATCTGATTGTCGAAGACGAAGTCGTCGGAGTTCTCGAGCAGCGGCAGCGCTTCGAGGACCTCGCGTTTGAACGCGCGATAGCCAGTGTGGTATTCGGAGAGCTTCGCGCCGGCGAGCAGGTTCTGGATCGCCGTGAGAAGCCGGTTCGCCACGTATTTGTAGCGGGGCATGCCGCCGGCGAGGGCGCTGCCGCCGAGGATGCGCGATCCGAGCACGACGTCGAAGGGACCGTCGGTGAGCAGCCCGATCATCGCGGGCATCAGCTTCGGTGTGTACTGATAGTCGGGGTGAAGCATCACGACGACGTCGCCACCGAGTCGCAGCGCCTCCTGGTAACAGGTCTTCTGATTGCCGCCGTAGCCCCGGTTTCGGGGATGAACGAGGGTGTGGAGCTTCAGGCGGAGGGCCTCGGCGACGGTGTCGTCGGAGCTCGCGTCGTCGGTGACCACGACTTCGTCGACGAGGTCCATCGGGATCTCGCTGACGGTTCGCTCGAGGGTTCGGGCTGCATTGAAGGCGGGCATCACGACCACCACGCGCTTGCCGTGGAACATCGGGTGGGAACTCCTCGGGTCGGCCGGCGGCCGGGATCGGATCGACGAAGCTCGGGCGCGGGCGAAGCGCGGTTCGGGTCGAGAGTCTAGACTGCCGGGGCTCGCCGCCTGCCCGGATGGCGAAATGGTAAACGCGGGCGACTTAAAATCGCCTGGCCTCAGGCCGTGCAGGTTCGAGTCCTGCTCCGGGCACCAGGCGCGCCTTGCGCGCTGCCGCACTCTCGAGGAATCGCTCCCGGACATCGTCGGTCGCCAGCAGGTCCTCGAGGGCATCGCGGTCGAGCAGCGTCGTGCGCTGATAGTTCTGCTCGGGGCGCTCGATCTCGATGCGGAAGATCTCCTTGGGCTCTTCGAAGACCTGGCGGATGCGAAGCGATTGATCCTCGCCCGGATCGAGGATCTGGGTCCGAAGCGAATCGACGATCCGGTCGGAGCGGCTCGCGAACGCGTCCGGAAAGTCGAATCCGTCCTGGATGGGGCGGAGGTTCGATCGACGGGCGCGTCCGAGGAGCTTGAAGGTGCCGGGCGGTCTCATGGGAAGGGGGAGCATACCGACCTGACTCAGCGCGATTCAAGCGCGGACGGGAAAGCCGTGAAGACGGTGGAGGCGTCGCGCACGGCGGCTCGAGTCTTCGCGGGCCACGAGCAGGCGGGCGATCGGCAGGAGATCCTGCGTCGAAGCGGCATCGAAGCAGATTCCGAATCGGGCGTCGTCCTGGTTCCCCTTGGGCGTTCCAAAGAGCGCGGGATGGAGGGTGACGCGCGACCAGCAGACGTGACCGTGGCAGCTGAACGACCGTCCACCGACCAGTCGAAGCTCGAGTCGCACCAAGGTGCCCGGGTCGAGGGCCTCTGCTGCCAGGACGCAGACCCCGCCGAGGCCGATATTCGTGCAGACCGCGCCCTCGAGCAGCGATCTGCCGTCGTCGCCGGTCAACCGAATGGGCGTGGAGAGCGAGATACGATCGCCGCCTCGCTTCGAGGGCCTCGTTCCGAGAATCGCTTGCTGCATGGCATTCGTCCCGATGGGTTCGTTTTCCTATCGGCGTTCGAGGCGTCTGCCCTTGAGTGCAAATCAGTTGCGCCTTCCCGTGCATCTCGGCCTGGGGGCTGGGTTTTCCGGGCTCGCCCGCGCCGAGGAACCGGCTCAAGCATGCTCTCGCACAGGACGATGGAGAATCGGCTCCGGTCAAAGCCCGGGCCCGGACGGGGTCGAGTCCCCCTCGTAACGCAATCGCGAAGAGAACGAGAGGACCTCCATTGTCCGCCTCACGCGCCGCAAGCCCTGGATTCGGAGCGAGTCTGTCGTCCGAGGCCGCGAGCGAGCTCGGGCTCGACGAGCATCAGTCGGCCCGTGTCGTCGGCCGGGCAGGGCGGATGGTCCTCGTCGAGGCCGGGGGAGGCGTCGGTCCCGCCGTTCCCTGGGATCGCGACCTGGTGCTCAGCAGCGACGTGCGCGCATTCCCCCTGGCGGACCTGCTCCAGCTGGTCCATGCCGCTGGAAAATCGGGCTTTCTGCTCTTCCAGTTCGGGGGCGACGAGAAGGCGATCTACCTGAGCCGCGGCGAAGTCGTCTTCGCGGAGTCGAACCTCGAAGCCGACCGTCTGGGCCCGTGTCTCTTGCGGGCCGGAAAGCTCGATCGCGAGCAGCTCGCGACCGCCGAGAGTCGCTTTCATCCGATGACGCGTTTCGGAAAGATTCTCGTCGAGCTCGGATTCCTGACGCCTCGGGACCTCTGGGATGGAGTCAAGACCCAGGTCGAGGACATCGTCCGCTCGCTCTTTTCCTACACCGCGGGCTGGATCCATTTCTGGGAAGGCGAGATCGAGCCCGACAACACCGTTCGGCTGTCGCTCCCCACCCACCGCCTGATCAGCGAAGGCCTCGCACACCGGGACGAGCTGCTCCGTTTCATCGCCCTGCTCGAGGATCCGCGCGTGCGACTGCGTGCTTCTGCCGAGCTGTCGCATTCGGGATCGGAGAACGAGCGCGCGCTCCTCGCGGCGCTCGGGGAGGACTCGACCTTCGGCAGTCTCTGCCACCGCTCCGGTCTCGATCCCCGCACCGCCGCTCGGACGCTCAAAGGTCTGCAGCAGACGGGGCACGTGCGATTCGGCCACGACGCGGGCTTCGCCGACGAGTACGCGACGGCCGACGACGACGTCGTCCGCGAAGCGGTCACGCTCCACTGCAAGCTGATCTTCGAGCTGACGGCACCGCTCGTCGCCGTCGACGGGCCGCCGGCCGTCGCCGAGCGGATCAATCGGATCGTGGCGGAAAGTGTGGCGCGTGGCCGCAAGCTACTCGCCGGACTTGCGTTCGATGCCCGCGCGGGCCTCGATCCGTCGCAGGTCGAGCACCGGGCGCTGCGGTTGACGGGCGATCGGATCCGGGAAGTCGACGAGGCGCTCGGAGAGATCGCCGCGTACCTCGAGTTCGAGCTGCGTAATCACCCGCGAATCCCGGATGGAACGCCCTTTCTCGAAGCCGTCGACTCACTGCGGGCTATGCTCATCCGCTGACGAGGGCTCGTGCGGACGGGTCGGCACCGCAAGCGAGCGGTCGCCGCTCGAGTCGGCCGTGTCCCCCGCTTCGGATCCGATGAAGAAATCTCCTCCGAGATCGCCGAGATCGAAGCAGGCCCGGCCGCACGCGCCGTCGCTCCGTTCGTCGACCGATTGGCTGACCGGCCTGCATTCCGTCCACGAGGCGCTGCGCGCGGGGCGACGGCGGATCGATCGCCTGCTGGTGCGTGAGGCGGGGCGGCACGCCGAGCAGCAGGACGTGGTCGAGCTCGCGCGGGCGTGTGGAACTCCCGTGGAGGCTGTCGACGACAAGGTCCTCGATCGGCTCGTGGGCCCGGATGTCCGGACCCAGGGTGTGGCTCTTCAGGTGGGGCCGCTGCCGGAGCTCTCGCTCGAGGATCTGATCGCGGAGCTTCGAGGAGAAGGGATCGATCCCAGCGGCACGGCCGCGGCAGATCGGCCGACGGCAATCGCGGGTCGGCGCCTCGTGGCCCTCGATGGGGTCGAGGATCCGCAGAACGTGGGGGCAATCGCGCGGGTTGCGGAGTCGGCGGGCTGCCTGGGGATGATCCTGACCGACCGCCGGGCGCCGGCGATCACGCCTGCGGTCAGCCGGGCCTCGGCTGGCGCGATCGAATGGCTACCGATCGCCCGGGTGACGAACCTGGTTCGGGCCCTCGAACAGCTGAAGGAAGAGCGCTATTGGGTCCTGGCGGCGGCGCTCGAGCAGAGCGAATCGGTCTACGCCCTCTCGGATCGTGTCCTGACCGGCGACCTGGTGGTCGTGCTCGGGGCCGAAGGGCATGGCATCCGGCCGGGGGTGCTCGAGCAGGCCGACCACCGGGTGCGGATCCCGATGCGCGGTGAGGTCGAGTCCCTGAACGTGGCGACGGCGGGGGCGGTGATCCTGTACGAGCTCCTTCGGCGTGCGGAGCAGGGTCGTGCCGACACCGGGCGGAAATTGCCCGGCGGGGGTCACGGGTTCCCGGGGTGAATCGTCGGGGAAGGTGTGCGGGGGGCGGTTCCAGCCGCTTGCCAGCGGGGACGAAGCCGGTCTATAGTCGGCCGGCGCTTTTCATGGCTGGCGTAGCTCAACTGGTAGAGCATCGGATTTGTAATCCGAAGGTTAAGGGTTCGAGTCCCCTCGCCAGCTCCGGCGCGGTGGATACGGCGCTGACCTTCGGCAGGGCTCATCGAGATCCTCGTCGTAACTAAGATCGAAAACAAGCGACTCGCTTCCGTCCACGTCACGGGTGGATCGTCGGGTGTCGGCAGGTCGGCAGGTCGGGAGTTGGTAGTTCGCACCCGGCTCGGCCGCCCGGCACGACGACACCGCGAGTCGATTGGCAAGAGCAGCAACAGGATCGGGGATCGATACGCGAGAGCGGCGAATCGAGCGAGTTCGAGGAGAGATACCGAAGCGGTTAAACGGGGCAGACTGTAAATCTGCTGGCCTTGGCCTACGGAGGTTCGAATCCTCCTCTCTCCACCAGTCGCTCGCCCTCCGCAGGATGTCGCCGGAGATCGAGTGGGCCTGGCTAACGAAGGGTGCGGAAGTTTTCGCGGGAATAGCTCAGATGGCTAGAGCACCAGCCTTCCAAGCTGGGGGTCGCGGGTTCGAGCCCCGTTTCCCGCTCCAACACCTGAAAGGATTCGGCTCACGTAGCTCAGTTGGCAGAGCACGTCCTTGGTAAGGACGAGGTCAGCGGTTCGATCCCGCTCGTGAGCTCCAGTCCCCGAGATCCGGCTCATCCGATACGAGCCCGAGAAGATTCGACGAGAACGGACTAACGCAAAGCAGCGCGGAAGAACGCGGTCAGAGAGCGTACGAGAGCCGAGACGGGTCGAAAGAGTTTCAACAGACTGACCTCCATGGATCCCTGCCCCGGATGAGGGCAGTCCCCGCGAAGTCAGCCCAGCCCGGGACCGAGCACCAGGTCACCAGGTAAAGAGAGAGCAAGCAAGAAGATGGCCAAGGCAAAGTTCGAGCGGACGAAGCCCCACGTGAACGTGGGCACCATCGGTCACGTGGACCACGGCAAGACGACGCTGACGGCAGCGATCACGTCTCGCCAGGCGCACAAGGGCCT